>ENA-OREC01001694-OREC01001694.1-marine-metagenome-genome-assembly--contig:-NODE-1694-length-11442-cov-13.227805_pt1 | contig 11442 bp, 8 predicted proteins | sample MGYA00248626_ERZ508543 | MGnify/ENA primary metagenome ERZ508543 (study PRJEB26211, sample SAMN05518279) | marine metagenome | isolation source: Puget Sound, Washington, USA | host: Bankia setacea... | reverse complement strand
TGCATCTCGTAAAATCGTATCGAAACACCGTTCGTAATCTATAAAAGCACAGAAAAGCTTTTTGTTTAGAGACACAAATTTTTGGATTAAGGAATGTAATATGTAAACACAATCAACAGTACTGCGTTTATCCCTAAACCCAATCTGGGATTCTGTATAAATATGCTCTTGTTCGCACCATGCGTTTAACCGATTTCGCAGACACAATGAGAAAAGCTTAGCTAAAGAGTTAATTAGCGTTATGCCTCTGTAATTTCTTGGGTTGATTCTATCTCCCTTTTTTAAAATAGGAACGATAACTCCATTATTCCAAGCTTCGGGATAGATACATGTATCAAAAATACGATTAAAAATGGTTACTAGGTATTGCACCATAAACGAGTTAGCATCAATGAAAAAGGTCTGCGACAATGTTGTCAATACCACAACTTTTATTTCTTATTAAAGTTGATATCGTTATACCTAACTCTTCCTCAGTGAAGGGACAATCAAGTTCATCAATACCAATGTCAAAGTTATTTTCAGGTAAATCGTCTTGTGATACACAATTAAGATCAGTTCCGTTAGATAGACCTTCAACGCATGTGGAATTGAGATATATAAAGGTAGCTATACTCTATCAATTGCTACGAAACCTAGATATATAAAGATAGTTATGATAAAACAATTGTTACCAAACATAGCCACTTATTGCCTTAAATGGTCATTCATGACTTGCTTTCCTTTTTCATACAGTTTACCATCGAACGTATGTTACACCACAAGAGCAACGACTACTCGCTATAGCAGTGGCTTCTTGGGATGGAGTACAAAATACAAGTACATAGCTACCTTTTTCACAACTGCCATTTAAACCTTATCTTGCTCATATAAACAGTTGGCTTTCCAGTAATGTTTGTTTCGTTTTGTGTTTGTTCGTTTCGACGATATTTAACAAGGGAACCTTTTTGACATAGTCAATCTTTCATAAGGCCCTCAAAGATGGTATTATTGAGTATTATTTTATTTGAGAAAGAGCCAGTGTTTCCCTTTTAATGTGAAGTGCTAAACAGCGGAACCACTGGTACCATTTCTAACGTCTTTGGTATAGGCATCTATAAAATATAAAATGGTTCCAGCTTTGCCAACGTTAATATAATATGACGTTTCGACAATTAATAGTTCAACCTGATTTAACCAGACACTGTTTTACATTGTTTTAGGTTGAAGACAGTGACAGTCGCAAAATGTTGTACAGGCTATTATTCAAGTTCAAGCTGGTTGTTTGTAACATGTGACAAACGTAATTATTTAACTTTTTACCCAATATTTGTTTAATATTTTGCAATAACAGCATAAAAACACATATATGTGCTCACACATAAAGTGTCCCCCGTTATATCTTTGTGAAGATATCGATGCCAATCGTATGATATTTTGTCACAATGTCGATTTTCATATTTACAGGTATTCATTTGCACTGTTTAAACTTTGCTTAAATTAATCAAGGGTCCATTATTTAAATTGTGTTAAATCCCAACATTTCTAGTTTAATTTCTATCAAAGGTGACATCTAGGTATTTGTATGTCAGTTTGCTTATATGTCAGTTTGCTAATTTAAAATTCAAAACATGTAATGGACATATACATACAGAACGAAGCAACCTAATGTAAAGGTGCTTGCTTGGCTATTAAAATGTGTTAAATGAGATATAATTTAATGACAATATTATAGACTTATTGGTGGTACTGTTATTATAAACAGTGCTTTATTGTATCCGCAAATAAGGTGAATACATTATAAACATTTACAAAGACTGTATTGGCCGCGCCGCTTATCAACAATACTCATACACACCCAACGTCATCCGCTATCGTTTACCTTTATCCATATGTTATCACATACGCGCGTCATACCAGGTTTTATTCTAAACACCAGTCAGTATTTTGACTCACCTTTTTAAAATCATATACAAACAAACAACTAACACACTAATTGTTTTGTTCTATGCAAATCCTAATAATGAAATAATTTGGTAAGCGAACGGCAATCTATAGATTTCTGATTGATTAATTGTAAAGTGTGTATATAAGATTTGAATGAATTCATATATACTTTAACTCAATATTCCTTCAGCATATTGTAATGGAAAACGCTATCCCGAATCATCCTGTAGTTTGAACTACCCTGGACAAGTTATATACAGAGATGGCTCAATTTTGAATCGAAGTGGCGGTCGATGCTACGCTCCAAATAGATGTACTGGTTGCAACGATGGATTTTATGCAGACGACAGCACTGGAACATGCAAGGGTAAAAAGAAGTACCTATTCATGGCAATTAAGCCCTTTCATATTGCTTTTGAAGTACGCTTTAAAAAAGAAGTGTTTTGGAGGAAATTTGATTGAAGAGTATTGAATTGATTGAAATAAAATTGGAACATAATCATCAAACATCAATGACACTTGAATAGTTTTAAGATGATACAATAAATTTATCAACTTTATGTTTACATTGTTAAGGATATACTGCTATTGATGCAATTAGAAATATGGGAGTCCTATTAATTATTAATATTAATATTATTAATAGCGGTATAAAGAGTATATATTATATATAAGAACTCTAAAAAATCCTATCAAAAAGCCATTATATCTATGGATTTACAGCTTGTCCAATGTTAGACGATTGTAATGTCAACAGATGTACTTCACCAAGAGATGTCACCTGCGCATTTTGTAAGGGGGAATGGATGGCAGACCAACTTGGAGCAAATGAGTTCACTGGGGAGCCTGACAGGAAACAGTGTCGAAGTATGAACGTAACTGTAGTTATATATATATATATATATACACATATATAAACCATGTTAATGTGAATTCAACTCTGCCATGTGCGCAATGTATGAATGTAGAAGGCTGATATCCAAACTCGTTTAACCTTTGTCACTTGTTGAAATTGAAGAATAGTCAAGCAGCTTATACCCGTACGAAACATGAGCAGAACTGGTTAACATGTTGATAAAATAAATAACAGATACATGTGTCGAGCATCAAAAGGTGTGCATTATAAACGGACGTATTACAGTGTTGAGATCAGGGGTAGGATGAGTTTCGTTTTAAATTACAAACCATCTTCTTGTATACTACAGGAACATGTTCTTGGGTTGATGGTTACAGATGCTATCCTGGGACGTGCAGCAATTCAGACCAACTTAATTATAATACATGTCAATGTCTTGACGGATTTGGTGGAAGTAATTGCGCAACAGGTGCGAATAGTATTTAACAATGTTTAGTATACGTATTTAACATTAAATAACATTAAATTAAATTACAAGATCAAAGGGCCAATACTGTTATTTTCTATTGCCTTGATAAATTACACTATACACATGTTAATAAGATATGAACAATGCTACAAAAAATATATACTGATTTTACTGTGTGTTTACAAAGCCTGTGTGAGAATTAGAACGACAGCTCAAAAGTAAGTGATATTAAACTCACTAAACATGGTACACATGGATCTGGATCACACACACCTCCAGCTATTGATAGACACCATGACCTTTTGAACGGTTTCGTTCTTATAACAACATTGCTGATTAAAAAGGTTATGGACAAAACATTATAATATAAAGTATAAAGTAATCATGGATGTTAACGAAATACTCGACGGCATCACTCTTTGGTTTTATGATTTGGTTTGGAAGAAGGTTTTCTCCACGATGCTAGTTAGTTTTCTTACACATTTTAATAGTGTCATTATTTAAGTTTTCACGTATTACATGTACCATGTTTAAATTGAAATAACCAATGTGCTAATTACTTTAGTGACAAAATAGTCTGATGAAACACACATTAGTCGGTGTAGAGTTGAAATTTGTTTTCCTTATTTTCTAGCAAACGAAAATACAACAAATCATGTAAACTTTCATAACCAAAACTTGCTTCTGAGAAAGTGTCCACCTGATGAAGAATGTGGTCCTGCGACTATCCTAGGAAGAGACAAGACTTGGTCCAACATTGATAGCATTACTGAAGTCGATATGGAGTTTTTGATTCAGTACAAGTTGAATTTGCCAAACAACAGAGCTTACATAAACAACGAGGTCACCAAAATTGGGCTGGAATCATCAGTTGTCCAAATGCTTACTGTTCGAGGTAAATGATGTTGCATACTATACGATTACATAATTCGGTGTATAAGTACTTCATATAGAATTTCAAGTAGTATGTTGTCTTTCATAAATGAAGTACAAAAAGTACTTTTCTAAATACTTTTTAAGTATTTTAATTGTCAAATAGTGTGTTGACTACATAGTAAAGCTACTTTTGCCTATGATTTAAAGCGAATGCCACAAATCAGTGGAGTATAACCTACGACTGCGCGTTTAATGATAGCTGCCAAGGAAACCAAACAAGACTTCAACTCTCCACAATGAGGCTAACGAACATTCACAGCGGATTTGAACATATGGACAGGTAAGTCTGTATTTGATAAGTGCCTCACTTATAATAGTTTGAATTACTCATGTATATTATGTTATTGTATCAACAGATAGCAGATGAATATATTTATCTGTATACAATCTATACAATGTAAAAGTATAATATATAATAGCGAACGTAACCCATCCAAAAGCGAAATGGGTAAATGTATGTAAACAAACATGACATTTTGTTTATATTTCCCAGAATTATGTTCAGTATCAACGTCACAACTGGAGGTATTGTTGGATACACAAGCAGGTCGAACCGTGGGTTACCTTACAACGCAACATATCCGATAAATGGTATGCATATATTATCGCCAGTGTTCGAGTTAGAGATAGATTTTCTACGCCCTGAGCATTGTCTAGAGTCAAATTCAACTTGCTTGGAAGATCCCTTAAGAACAACAACGGATTTCCTCACTGAGGTAGGTTTGCTACATGAGACGACTTGTAAACTATTGAAATGCAACACAATACGTACATATACAATTCACTGTTGACAGGTTTCAGTCAATTGATTAGTTAGTCATGAAAATATATTACTGATTATCGATATTTCTCAGGTTTTGTCTTACTAAGCAATTTATAGGAAAATATTTTGAATAACTCATTATGCTTAATTTATCTTTCATATGTTTATAAGAGACATATCATTCATAGAAACACGTAATACTTGTATCTATCAATAACAATCCCTTTTTAACTTTGCTAACATGATATAACAGCCTTTGTTGTTTACGGTACAGGCAATGAGTACAACAAACAGAAACAAACTTTTTTTTAATTCAGGGACGTTTGCAAGTTAGCTGGGATGGATGGACTGACATTAACTCAGGCATTAAGGAATACCATATTGACCTGTATAAGCTAGAGAAAAGAGACAATGAATCTATGACACAGGACGCAAACATCGTAAAACATGTGGTTGTCAATTATACAGCGGTGAGTGCAAAATGCGGTTGAATTTCTTGACATTATATGGACTTGATTTGTATCCAATAAAAAAAGATTGCGACGAACTTATTCTTTCAGTCATCACTTTTTGTAGCTTTTTGTAGTGTATATTTCGCAATATTTCTCATGGTTAAGAAACTGCTCATTACACGTTCTGTTCACAGAAGCCCGGTTTAAACCATACCTAGTTTTACTTTTTTTAAATATAATTTATATCTGGTTCAACTATGTTTTATTTTTAGGATTCAGCTGAAATCATTCTGGATGAGGTAGCCACATACGCGGCTGAAATTACAGTTTACGATTTTGCTGGAAATGTCAAAACAGCCCGAAGAATATTCATTTTTGATAACGAATCCCGGGTCACACTGTACGATCCCCCTGCCAAGGTGACCAATGTTGAAGGAGACTCCGGTTGGATAACTAAGGATGACGGCTTCACTGAACTCATTTGGCCGGGTCGATTTTCTAACGACCATCACGATATGCAGTGTTGGCTATGTCAAGTAAAAAGCGGAGACATTCCAATAGACTTAGAAGACACTGATGGAAAATCGGGAAGAACTATTGAAGCCATACCAAATGTCAAAGGTTTGGAACATTCCCTTTTTAATTTACACTAATATGCTTAGTCTTGTATTTGTTAATTTGTTTAGCAGCTTATTGGAATGTTTTTGCGAAAAAGAAAATATTAAATATATATGATATTTAACACAGCTACAATAATGCAAGTACATGAAACGTGCTTCTTGTATGACAATCATGTACCCCTTAGATGTGTATTTCAGGTGTGGCTCGTTTTGAGACAAATTATGTGGAGACATTTGAAGGAACCAATAATTCTAGTGCGTTTGTGGTCGTTCCACAGGAATACCTTTTTGACCAGAGAATGATATACAGAGGCTTATCACTAGACGATGGGAAACGTTTTGTGTTCCATATTAGAGGCTATGATGTTATGGGTGTATTTGCCGAAGACAATGCGACCGTTTGGATTGATCAATCTGCGCCAGTCATTGAGAACCTTTGGTTGACAAGAGGAGATGTCCTGAACATTAGTGTACATAACGTCACAGAACTTGAAGACCTCACGTATGTTCTTCAAACCTCGATGCTAAGTTCTCGTTACTCAAATACTTTGGGTGTTGTATATAGCTTAAACATGAAATAACATGCACTTAGTTTGACAGCTCATTGTTTGCTTGACAACATCGAAATGTTTCAAATGTCGTCAAATCGTATTGATCGTCGATTTAACCTTAGTAAAGGTCCTCTGTACATAAAACGCGTTCAGTAGTAACATTTTTAAGCGTATCAAACATGCGTTATCACCAATGCATTTCAGAATCGAATGGATTGTTTATGATGTACACAGTGGCTTGAAAGAAATATCCTGGAGGATTTTTGACAACTTTACAGGACACGATGTTATCCATGGACAGGCACACGATTCACTTCAAGGGGAAGCATCTGTATGTAAACTTTATAGTTTTAGTTAATTATCAAACTGAATTAAATAAGGCAAAATATTGTTTGAAACCATTAAGGCAAGCATTCCAGTGGGAGAAAGTTCTTACCATATTAAGTTTGAATATTTAAATGTATACTATACACCGACATAAGGTTGTCAGTTTTAATTTATCATAGAAAATCACGTATGTATCACGTATAAATTGTTTTTACACATTAGATCTAGATTAATATACATGTACATTTAATACATTCACATTACTATCATTTTAAACTGGTGCTTGATGCCTATTCATATTGTTCAAACGTTTAACCGGTCAAAAATTGATAACATTGAGAACCCGTATACTCAACAGTAAAGTAGCATAAGGGTATTAATCCAAAGCATAAGTTTGTAACAGTAAGCTATACATAGGTTGATGTATACGTAAAGAAAACCACACACAAATTACGAACATATACTCAATAAGCGTGGAGACGCAATCGTTTATGTCAGAACATCTCAATTACTATCTGTTATAGACTATTGATGATTGCAACTCGAAATACGGCTCATACGCAAGAGGCTCTAACTGCTACTGTACACCTTTCCATGGATGCTTTCATCAACACTACCAACTGAAACCTTCTATCGTTGTCAATGACAATACTTCAAAACTGGAGGGTATCGATGCTAAATTGTCAAACGGAGAACATGAAAGTGATTACTTCATAGAAGTATTGGCTATTAACAAAGCAGGATTGCAAACAGTAAATCATCACAAGGTAAGACTGAAAAATGATACTTTTGCAAGTTTATTATATTGAAAAAAAATAGTGTTTTCAAACTGTGGTTTTGGATTATGTTTCACTGTGTATGTTTTTTTTAAATAGCACTAAGATTCAGATGGCCGGAATATAAAAAAGAAATGCAGTGCCTAATACAAAGTATTCGTACTTTGATTTGAATCCGTCAAATTATATATATCAAATAAAATAGAAAACAAGATATTAAATGAAGAATGATTTGTTTTGAAATTCATAACTAAAGACTTAACGCTGGCATATATATATATATATATATATGTGTTTGTGCAATCCAGATAACGATAGATACCTCACCACCTCACCCAGGGTACGTACATGACGGGTTTGAAGGTCAACCTGAAGTAGACTTTCAACAAACCCTGACCCTTTCCGCACACTGGAGCGGATTTTTCGACAAGGAAAGTGGTGTATGGTTCTACATGTATGGATTTGCAGAGAAGTGTTTGACTGGAGAAGTCTTACAACCAGACAGTGTAGCTCCAGGGGTAATATCTCTATAAAGATATGAGGCGATTTACAAAATATATTTTTGTTCTTATTTTTGTTACAACTATTTTATATATATATATATATATATATATATAGGACACTAGCATACTACTATAATATAAGAATAACACACCCAAATCAGCTGAAATATAAATGATCATATCTACATAAAACCATCTAATTTAATGCTTATTTAAAATACGAATGGAATCTTGATTAGACATCTGCAATAACGTGTACGTGTAGTTTTTACATTTTTAATAAGAAGGTTTCGTACATTTGCATTTATATATCTTGAATTTACGTTAACAAAACTTAGTGATTCTGTCATTATTTAGAATGTTACATGTCAAAAGTATCTCATAGGTGTATAAAACATATGCGATGGAGGCGGATTTCGTGGCCCCTAACGAGGGACGATACTATGTAACAGTTATAGCTTACAACCATGCCTTAGATGCCAGTGCTCCGGTTTGTTCAGACGGTGTGGTAATTGATACAAGTGTACCAGATGTATCAGAAATAGTTGTTGGACAAGCGAAGGTGTCACGTATGTTACTAAAAGATAAGTTGTCAACGTGTGTCTACTTGCTGGATAACAACCGAGAGATCGTGACTGTGGATAATCCTACTGCAGAATGCTGGTAAGAACAGTTGAATACAACTGAGTGTTATGTTTTATATTATAGAACCTCATAACATGGTAACTTAAAGTGCTATGAAAATATAAATATATTGGTCTGCTGAATATGTTTGTAAGTATGTTCGCTGTACCGTACAATGAATATATGACATTTCACAAATGTTATTCAGGAACAATGCAATAGAACTAGACGATGCCGTTTTATTGCAATATCCAATGAGAAGAAAGAATGGTTCTGTTGAAATCACTGAAAACAGTGTGTGCAAGGAGGATTACTCAGGAAATGAACGCATGTCCTTTATCACCACAGATGGATTCGTAAGAATTAAACTTAAAGTTTCTATTTCATATGTGCGCCTGGTTACTAAAAGTAAACGTTGGAATTAAGGTAAGAGGATACGTTACTCGCGTCAAAGGGTGAACAAATAAAATGTATTCTATTTTAACGAGACTCTGCGTAAACAATTACCGATCCTTCTTATTTTATTTAAACTTTTTGTTGTTCTTTTGGAAATATGACGTCATTTGGCAACATACGACGCTACATAGCAACCACTGCTAGTGGGTCACCGACTCTTTAAAAACGTTCTAACGTTCGAAAGCGTCGTCGTTGACGTCGAAAATGGTCGTCGCAAATCGATAAAACGTTCGTTACACGAACATGGTAGAGAAAATTAGAAAGCTCATTCTGCTGAGTACATCAGTACCATAAGCATAGCAAATAGGCACCAAACAACCAAATGAATGACGTATAACGTAAAACAAGGTTTACTGGCAGTGGTTGCTAAGTAGCGTCGTATGTTGCCAAATGACGTCATATTTCGAAAAATGAAAATGTTTAAATAAAATTAGAAGGATCGATACTTGTTTACGCGAAGTCTCGTTAAAATAGAATACATTTTAATGTTTCACCTTTTGACGCGAGTATAGCATCCCCGTACCTTAATGGATGTCAGCTTTCTTTAGACTTTAGAGTCAATATTATTTCAGTTGCCATATATAGTAAAACCAAATCGTTTCGTTTATAATGTACCGTTTGTATAGATACACTGTGTCGTCTTTGTTCTTTTAGATAATGTATTGTTTTCTGTTTATTGACGAGTTAAGAGTTTTACGTTGTATAACAATTCCTCTAGCTTAATTAATGTTAGACGCGTAAATATAGTCGTGTTGTTGCATATCTGTTGTTGGTGTTGTTTGTGACTGCGTATTTGGATTTTCAATTAAGTTTAAACTGACCAGAAGTACATTTTTACACCTGGAATACAACTTTTATTTTGATTAAGCGTTTTAATCTATCGTTTTCTATATTGATACAGTTTTATACCATTTTCACTACAATACTAATTGTTGTCTAAATAGCTGGATGTGTCCTGGAATACAACAGTTGGTCCAAGCGGAGTTCACGACTACGAAATTGGACTTGCTACAGACAATACCTCTTTCCCTGATATTTTACCTTTCCAAAGTACAAAACAACACGCTTTCTCAAGATTGTTTCATCCTGAAATATGGGACGGTGATGAATTCTACATTTTGATACAAGTTACTTCAAAGTCGTCGGTTTCAAATATTAAGGTAGACATGTCATTCTGTTGATTCAATTATAAGTCTCTTTAGATAAAATGAGCAACATGTTTCTGATTGTATGATATAAAAAGGTGATATTTCAGAAATTTGTGACGCACAGCATATGCTGAGTGTGTGTTCTGGTCATATTATTGTTATTATAATGTTAACACATGTTCAAACGCAGTCCATATATTGTTTAGGTAAACCATCCACTCTTTGTATATATTTTGTCATTATCATTATTATAACTTTTTTTTTTGTACATATCGGAATCAATTAATGTATTTATTTATTTGGTGACTTATAGGCCCATAGGGCCAGGTGCTTTTTATGTGTTTGTATATGTAATTGTATATAATTGTGTAAATGTATGCACAAGTCACAATAATAAACCATTTACTACTATATTAGATACGGTACTAGCTAGTGTACTTTACCGTACGTGTTAGACGCTGGTCATTATCAACTTTCTAATTGGTTTCCTCGATTAGATTGTAGGTCCATTCTTTGTAATCCGATCATCGCCACACTTTGATGGCAAACTAGCAATCAAGTACGAAGCAACAGGAATCGATGATGAGTATATAGTAGCAACATGGGATAAAGACAGCTTCTACGATCATGGAGATGTTAACGATCTAACTTATTTCGTCGCAATAGGTAAGAGTGTGTAAGATATAAAGTGATTCAGGTAACAGTATATACAATGTACAATGATGAAACGTTCTTTGACGATCTATCATGTTACAAAGAAGGTCAAAAAGATATTTCGAGCATCTGATTGAATAAAGCTATGCATAATGACACATTTAGTAAACTATCTTTATTTCAGGCACGTCTCGGCATGGAACTGACGTTTTGCCTTTCAGAAGTCTTTCCTTGGGTGGCAGTTGTGTTTCTTTAGATCCCCCAGTTTGCACAGCTTTAAAACTGTCGTCGTTTCACTGGGCTGTACATGACTCTGTCAACTACTATGTGACTATAAAAGCAGCAAACACAATAGGTTTGTTTGTGTTGGCCACAGGTCAT
>ENA-OREC01001693-OREC01001693.1-marine-metagenome-genome-assembly--contig:-NODE-1693-length-11446-cov-12.187791_pt1 | contig 11446 bp, 8 predicted proteins | sample MGYA00248626_ERZ508543 | MGnify/ENA primary metagenome ERZ508543 (study PRJEB26211, sample SAMN05518279) | marine metagenome | isolation source: Puget Sound, Washington, USA | host: Bankia setacea... | reverse complement strand
TTTACTTTTAACCTCCCTCGATCCTGTTCAAGATTTTCAAATTCGATCTTTAAAACTAGTGATCACCAATTATAGTGACCAGCTAAAAATGTAAGTTTGAGTCACACAGTCAACCAGGCTCCACTGTTACTAACGCTGCTACCATATACGTCTTTAAACTTCCATTCATTAATATATCTGTCTCATTGTAATTGAACTGCGTCTAATATGTTTCATTTCAAAGATTTGAAGACGCAGAACTGATACTGTCTCTGAAATAAGAGAGGAAATATTTTTTCTTAAAAACACAGCCAACGCCACTTGATACATTTTCAATATCAGAAAAAATATCACACTTGAAGAGTCATTCAAATTTAAGAGAAACAAATTGATTTTGCACTACCATACTCCTCATTTCCTGTGAAATATACACTCATTAACATAAAAACTGACCGATAATGACCGTAGCAGTGGTCAGTGAAAAACAGTTCAGCCCTTTCAGCTCCGTTTTCAATTGTTAATAGTGTCACTTTCTAAGCATGACCTTAATTGACACATCAGGAGAAGGCCAAACTGCAATCAGCTAGATCAAATCTCTGCATTTTCAATAAATATGCATTAAAATGACCACTCATCACTTCCCACTGGACACCTGACCACCAGACTTATCATGACATTGTTCCCCTCAAGTAGCTTTTTAAATGACCCTTTCACACGGTCAGAAAGTTTCCCAGGACAATCATGGCCAGCGGTCAGTAAAAAAGCTACCCACTGGTCATTAAAATATCACCATGTATTGTTTGACACTAAATGGCATTTCCTATCAAGCAAAGCGTACTATTTTGTAGAAATATTATTTTGTTGAGTTAATGTCTGTATTTGAGTAGTTTGGAGGGAAATTGAGTTGTTGGTGTACGTACACAATCACCCCTATCTTTGACTGGGTCACAACCAGCCACAAAACAGCTGGCAATAACAACTAATGCTCCTGATAAAACATCGAGATCTCTAACAATGGCTCTTATTAACCAGTATATTCTGACGCCAGTCTGTTCAAACGTATTATGTAACAGTTAAGAACCTGTAAGCAACACATAATCCTCTTACTGCTAACAAACATATGATGCCTGAAGCCCTAGACCAAACTCTAGCAGAAAAATACCAAATGATAGCATTTATGGCACCATAGATGGTTCAGTAAAGTACTTCAATTCTTTTTAATTTCTCATTTTAATCTGAACTTAAGTTAAGAAGAACGGCCTACTATTAGGTCATTACATAAGTAACTTTTATGTACTGTTATTCATGGTCTCTGGTTGATTTTTATTCCAGAGAGCATGGTTGTTTTGAAGGACAAAAAACAGAAATGTTATAACCTCTCAGCGCACAGTAAATAAACACTACAACGGTATCATCTCTCTTGTGAGACAATTTACCAGACTCCAAGACCCCCCTTTATTGCATTACTGACCATTACTCCAATAGATGAATGGGCCGTCTGTCCTCAATTTAGCTGTGGTCAGCCAAAAACCAATATCTTGTAACTGCCGTCAAAACAAACACATTGCCCGCAGATCTGGGTCACTTGTTGTTATTGACCAGTGAGTGTCTGGGAAAGCTGTAGTTTGTCCAATAGGGTAAATGTCAACACTTATGAACAAGGATCTATGGTCACTTGAAAAATCTCTCAAACAATTGGACGATTCTGTAACAGGTCAAAAGCTTATGTAAGTACCACTTGCAACTTCCGTATTGTGCATTCAATGCAAGACGAATCTAACTATACAACAATAAGAGGGAACTTAGAGTCATTTTGCATTAAGGACTTAGTTGATGATAATTAAGTCCACAAATCATTTATGAGTATATCATGGCCATTAGACATTGAATTGGTGCATAAAGTGTGTTGAGAAGTTGCCTTATAGGACAATGTAACCAGTGATAATTCAGCATCAGCAAAACTGAACTGCATTTACTTAGAATCTGTTATCTTTCAAGTTAGGACGGAAGAAGCGCAAATTGTACGGAAGAAGCGCAAATTGTACAGAAGACACTGAACCTAAGTCCTGGATAAAGCAGGCATTTTTCAAGGTTATTTCAATAGTAGATTTACAAACTACAAAAATGGAAATGTGTGACGTTACTGTTATAACAATACAGAACCTTGTGCCCTACAGTGGCTGGGCATACAGTAACTAACACACATCCTGGTATAGTTCAAGAATGCGGTCACTCGCTTTGTTACTAATCAGAACAGATAATTCAATATTAATACATTTTTCGACTCTGTAAACATCAGGGATGCCTCTTAAGTCCCAGTGATCATTATTCTTTTGGAAAAGGCAGAAAAAAACATTAGCATGTCCATTCTCATGCTCAATGGCACTAGCAGTGAAAGCAGAACCCAGAGAAAATACCATGGAGAGAAAACACTCGATCATGACAAAAACCCATTTTCTGATTGGTCCTGAGGTCTGGTCATTTCTGGCAGTTTTTCCAGGCTTCAGGCAATAATCAATGGCCATCAAGTTCGCATCATTCAATGTAACCGTCCCCCAAAACAAATACAAATTATACAGCAAGGCTAAGACCAGTTCCATATAGAATAGTGAGTACGCATTTTGGACAAACACGATTCGATCACATCAAGGCCAAGACAAATGTTTTTTCCTTGAGACAGGAGGCTTTTCGAGGGTTCGTTATTGGAACTTTCTCTTCTTTGATAACACCAGTACATAGGACGTATTTGATATTGCATTGCCACTATTTCAAAGACCACATCGCAAATAAAAGGTTTTTCAAAACTTATCTTGAGTAACAATTAACAAAAAACATAGCTTCTAGTAATGTTGTTGAAATACAGTTGAATGTTATTATATTGATAACCACTAGCCACTACATTCAGTACAAGCCTTTTAAAGTGGCAGTGAGAGAATTAATTATTCTAACAGCACTCTGACCCCAGCCGACCCCTTTTCAACACCCCTCACTGGACAAAATCTGCCCCTTTCCCTTTCACCATCAATAATTTGCCAGGCCTTTAAAAACATGGTCAAAAGATCGATCTCATTTTGACTGAAATCATGGTGTATTAATATTATTTATTGAAGAGTGAAAGCAGGTTATTATTTTATGAAAATCACATTTCTCTACAGAACAATGCTTGCTTTATGGTTTGTCAATATTTTGTGTGACACTTTCAAACATAAAGATTTCAATGCCGATGGTTTGAGGCCAAAGAGTTCCCACCAAAAACTGACCAGGTGTCCGTTTCCAGTGGCCCAAGGGGATGACATTTCTGTTGACCACTAGATGACCAGCTGACTGTTAATTCACTGAAATATTAATCTAAGCACTGACCCCTGACTTTCCCTGAGTACAATATCCGGTACTCTCAATTGTTTTCCTGACATTTATATTCCAAATTAATCAAATGAATTGAACAGGACTGGGACAGTTTTTGTTGTTTCTTCTACCCAGCTTATGAACAACCGCCCTAAAAAACTCTAGTTTGGTCATATTCTGAACACTTTTTGACCAACAGCCTTTAACAAGTATTAACTCACACCACTAGAGACTATCACTTAGTACATGTATTTTATGTATAGTAGGTCAAAGAACAGTAATACAGGACTAATTTAATATACTCTATAAAGACCAGCTAGCTACCTCACTATGCAACCATAAAACTCCCGCCTTTACGTGTGGTTTATATGTAACTTTTACCATAAAACATGTTTGTGACTACGTAATGTACATAATGTATTAAAAAATGGTTTGAAGAGTTCACAGTTATTATGCAGTTTTCCTCTTGGGCAGCCACGCGTTAGTTTCCCCTTAGGTACCCCTGTGTGTCCGTATGTATAATGAACATCAGGTCAGTGTAATATATGCCTCGATCAATAGGCCTAAGCCACACACTGATATTTATAGTTACGTATTCATGCATCATTGCTACCACAGTACATAGGTAGCGTTACTTTACCATAATGACAAAGTCAGTTAAAACTCGACAAACGACATAATATAAACCCGCCCTGACTTTTCCACGTTGTTTTTTTGTCCAATGTTTATCAGAGTATTACATGGACAATGGTTATGATAGAGGTAAATGACATTTACTCCCACAATTAACATGATTTCAGATCCATACATACACAATTAACAAACAAATACTCAGACAGATTACAGGACATAACAGCAAAAAAATGAAAGAGGAGGAGACATCATGTACTAGAAATTTGAAATTACGCATAATATAGAAAATCAATTTCAGATTGTAAAGAGACTTGTGAAAGGGTTAAGGTAAAGTTTAACAATGAGGCGCAACTAAAAGCACACTTAAACCCTAAAAAAACAGTTGCGCGAAATAATACGACTATTTGGCCAGGGTCTGTACTTCCTGATAACGCGTTATTTATAATCCCCCATGAGAGTGCAGCGGTTTGTTTGACAATGTCGAGGGAACAGACTGACCTTAGATAACCTGTCAAAATTACCCTGGGTAGATATTTGAAACGCCGACCGCTATTCACAGCCAAATATAACTTGTATGTACTGGACTTGTAAATATCTTCACGTCTCACATGGGTTTCAAAATAACCCCGGTTGCACGATATAAACGTGAACCGAAACTTTAGCACGGCAATGTAAAAGTCACTTGATATGAAACGTGGTAAGTGCAGTATTAAGAGGGTTTAACTGCCCAGGCAAGACTATGTCATACATACATGTAATTTGTCTTGGCAAGAGAATGGGTACTAAAGTCCTTTAACTTAAATAAACAGTCACTATCAGTGTGTCATAACGATTATCTGACTTCCCCTTTGAGTTGCCCCTGAGTAGACCAATGGCTCGCTAGACGGTAGGACAAAGTACGACCTTGACCTGAATTTTAGACATGCCTGGTAAAGTGCAGAACTTGTCACACCTGCAAGATGAATGTTTACTTAGGTAGGTTTGTTTTATGTCACGGAAAACTATTGATCGTCCAACGTCTAGAGCTGATCCCATACTGTAAACTATGAAATTGACCAGTGTTTGTTGTGCGTTAGTTAAGTGGATGTGCCAGGTTGTAGAATAAATTAAGTGGCCATGATTAATAGATAAACCCCCTTTCTGATTTTTGTCCATTGTCTGATATTTTTTCTCTTTTTTTTCTGTTTATCTGCTTGGGTAATCAATACACAGTCAACAGCTAGTACATTATACAGCTTTGATGAACTATAATTGCATAGTCAGGCATAAATTATAAACAGACTCTTAAAGTTTTATGCCATATACCAATTGTTGTCCGGTTTCAACCACCAGTATTTCCAAGGACTAACTACCACTAGGTCCATACAACATATTATTGAGGATACATTATAGTACTTGATGTAATCCACTTTGGTTATTAATATCCTACTTAACTTACTGCCTCACTATACAAAGTAAATTTCCAGAAAGTTACGAGGAAATGGAGAACTGGACAGTGATACCAAACTTCAACTGAATACGTTGAAACTTTGGAATTTAGTAGCCTACTAGTGTTAATTGGAGGGGTATAGATTAACCCTCCATTTGTCTGTCCGTCTGTCTGTGAATTCACTTATAATCTGGATTCTAAGATATTTCATTTACCATTGATGTCAGTTGAACTTCAACTCAGAAGTCTTGTTGAAGACACAGCGCATAATATTTTGACCAAACAACGTGTTACTCTTCAACCATAAAAAGTCTGAAGCACCCAAAAAGTGGCCTGACTAAAACCCACTTGTGAGCATTTGAATCCAGACCAAACTCAAGCATGTCTAACATCATAAATCTGTCAACACTAAAGATATGCCCCCATAATAACTCATCTAAAGACCACTTTCTATGAAAAATATATTGTCCTAAAATTCCTTGTTTGTGGACTTTATTATTCAATACTACATAGTGATTGACTTTATTGTCCCACATTTCCTGTCTTGTGGACCTCCTAATTTAATACTATACCATAAGCTAGGCCTCACAAACGTTGGGAAATGACCGAAATACAGGCTAGACTGATAAAGAAGGCAACAGTGTGATCAAATTTCTTAAATATCTGCAACGGTCAAAATACAGGCTGGACCAATCGCCACATGGAAAGAAAATAAATTTAGTTCCGTTTTCCTCAAATTTCTGCATTGACCATGTATAGGTATGGCCATTGAACGGAAGAATGAATTACGAGATATCAATACATATCATCTAATTACGGACATAACATGGATGTAATATGATGATATCCTACAGGGGAGTACCAGTTTCCATATGGAAGTGCAAGGTAAACAAATAACTGTCATGTTTTGGTCATTCCAGTTGGCATCTGTTTACAGGAATGGCTGAATCCAATGAAACCAAAGTGCTTGTAATTAACAAACACCTTGGACTCGGTGTCCTCAGGTACCTATTACGCGACTTTAAATTCAGATTATTTGACCAATGTCTGTGTGACCCATGTTTTTACACTCGCCTTCCTTATAATATGAAACCCTTCCTGCAGAGATAATGAAAATAGAGGAATGCAAAACTGTTTATTGTTATTTGCTTTAAATTGATTACAGACCAATATCATACATGTATCTGATCATCTTAGTCCTGACAGAACAATTACTTTGATTTTAAACATGGACTTTGGGCATTTCTTGTTTAGCGGTGAAAAAGTGAAATGCCACGTTTAGAATAAGGTCTGAATGCAAACAATGTCTGCCTTGACCTCTGGCATATTTTGATTGTTTATAGACTGGTTTTCAATTAATTCTGACAAGAATAAAAGGTCTGCCCTCTGATGTTTTATAATGTTCCATGCACAGTGAAATAATGTAGCTAGTATTTAAAATCACATCCATCAATGTAGACTTTAACAATTTCATTTTTGGCTGAGTCAAAGGTCATTTTTCAGTTTTTTCGATGGTTGTTACAGTAACAAAACCATGGGCTGTGCAACAAGTCTATCAGCAGACGACATTCTGAATATATTACGTAATATATTTTAATATAAATGACATTATATGGAAAGTGATTGAACAGTAATACGACTACTGCTATCCAGGTAGATATAATTAACCGTGTTGCATTTAATAATTACAGCAGATGACACATAGTTGACAGATGAGCCAACGTTGATAACAAGTTGACCCGACAGCTTCGTCTATAACTCACTCTGGACAAAAGCTAACTATGTTGTTTTATGATGATGAATTGAAAGCCATTTACATTCTAGGACCGAGAAGTATCAAAAACTGACTACAATTGGTTGAAATGCAAATTACGTAACACTAACAAGAGAAATGATAAGCGGCAGAGTCTAATATGGGTCCTTGAAAGGTTGTCAACATCGGGGCATCCTGAACACAGCTGACACATATTTCTCCTTCTTTTTACATCCTCCCTCCCTCAAACTAACAAGAATTCAAGGTGGACAGCTACTTTATACAAAAACCTATGTCCCCATATCTTTCCTAAACATTATGTACAGAGTATCTAATGTCTATGTATTTGAATAGGCCGGCTGGATCGTGTACACCTGGTATTACTACAGGATAAAACTAGGTGACAAAACAAGACATAGTCGGACCATACAAAAAACCAAATACCCAGAATACCATTAAACTACAATCTTCAAGCCCTTAACCTGACACTGGATTACTTTTCCTTTTAAAATTTCGAAATTTAATACGCAACCCTCTTATAGCCAGTGGTGTTTACCACAAAAAGTTATTCACCAAAAAAATGGACGGATATGTCTCATGTGACAAAATACAGTAGATGTCAGGTCAACCTAGCCACTCCACTATCTTAACCACACGAGAGGCCAAAACAAGGGGGCAATTTTGGTAAATATATCTAAAATAAACACTCAATAAACATGTCCGCTTCGCCGCGCTTTTTGAGGTGTTAATACGTAGGATTTTTTACTGAAATGTACTGAATAGTGATTATGTTTTAAACCATTTCGTCTTTTCAGTAAGGGTTTGTAACGTGGTACTAAATCACTGTGATGGGTTTTGAACAAAATATAAAGCATCATTTATTCAATCGATTTGTCTTTTTAAACTTTAACAGTTCGCAACCTTCCTGGCTCGACCAACAGATTTACACCCAGCTGACAAAATAGGTTGGATAAGAACCCTTTGCTGGAGTCCATGAATTCTTTTTGTTAACTTTGTCCTGTAGACGCATGCTAAGACCTGTCACTTTCACCCAAAACTAATAACTATAAGCTCATGGAAATTGATAGAACACATGGTGGGATAATTCTATGCTTTCATTTATATTTGTCTTAAATAATTTAATGCTTGAATGCTAATATTATATGAGAGAGTCGATGCCATCAATGCCAAAAATCCATGACAATTGTAAAAGGCAGTACCCTGTAACCATAACAACAGAAAACATTCTTTCCCTGGCAATAAGTTATGACCTCCTCACTGCACACAACCCTCAATTACCCATCATGTCAGTGAGAGACACTGACTTTGTTAAAAATCTCCACAAAAATTGAATAATTGTGAAAAAAAGGGATAGGTTTTAAGAGAAAAATCAATTATCTATTGTTTCCAGTTTACCACCCTCAGTCTTAAATTCCAAGTTGTACCTTTAGTACCCAAGGTCAAATTTGCCACAACCCCACCGTCGCTTGGGAAGATCGAGTTAACCATACATTTTACCATTTTTCCTTTGTTACAACTATTTTTGAGTCCCTTTCAATTGCGTCACCAATAGATAGAGAGATAGGGCCATTTTATAAGACATTACTCCACCCCATTGTCCCTCGAGACGTTTGATTCCCTGACTTAAGACAGTCCCCTGAGCTTTGTCCATGATTTGGATGGCATACAGTTACATGGCCGGTGTTTATTCATTTGTCCCTAAGGTTTGAAACACTGGTCCTGGTCCCCATCACCTAGTTACATCACAATAAGATCTCCCTCTTAACTTGTCATTTAATTCTAGCTTATGTCCAAAACAAATGTTGGCAATGATTGGATTGTATCAAGTTTTACCATTGTGAATCACTAGTCCACATACAAAGACCGCACAAAAAAGGGGACAGCTGTGGTTTGGATGACAGTGTCCGCTGTTTTATCAACATTACGTATCTTTAATGCCATAGTTTTATAATTGAAAAAAATAAAATGAAATTTGATTTAACTGGTCTTACAGGACACTGCCTCAGGGGTGAATGTAAGGCCAAATCTGATTGGGTAACATTGACAATAGCACACTATGAGCTAACACTACAAACCCCTAATCCAATCATTCAAAGGAGTGCATTTGAAAGTGTTAACTGGCTTGACACGTTTACTGGCTCAAATTAAGCTCTCTTTAAGACATTTTGAGTTGGTTCGTCCGGCATCTGTACTGCTTTATAAATTGGAAAAACGGAAACTTAATATCACCAGCCATTGTGCCAAGACGTTACGCAGTACTGTGAATTAAACAATATTGTTATAAAGTCTCTAATGGAGCAACTGCCCTTAAAATTATGTAGCCCAGTGCCAAATTTCACAATTGTTAACACTTGCAAACAAATGAATGGCGATTTGATTTTTTTCTAGCCATTTCCTTTTAAGGCAAAGTCATTCATGAGCGTTTAATGATTTTTGCTTGTGTGTCAAACTTGAAGGATGCTTGTGGAATAAAATTCGGGTTTTCGAAAAGTTTTGCATTACGTCTGCTCCATTCGCATAACATGGTTGGATCAGTGACCCTTCCCGACAAAAGGCAAATAATGGAGGAAAATATTGCACACTTCCTTTGTTGTGGACACACCGATCGTGAATAATTCATGAAAATATAGTGGCGGTATAAAGAGCAAGGTGGCTATAATAGGTTTAATGATCCTGCCTCTTCTCTCGCATTGTTTATGCAACAAACTATTGTTCCTGTCTCAATTTAAAGAATAATTAATGTATGACCATCTAAGATTTTGCAAAGTGATAAATCGCTTAAAAACAAGGTTAACTGGGTATAGCTATAGTACACTAGTTATATCGATCTATGACATAAACAGTTGAGGAATGCAGCATTTGAAATCTGGTACTTTAAGGAGAATAAAGTATAGGCTTGAATTGATTCGACATTAAGAAAACCATGGTCAAAGCAAGGAACATTGGAGCCATCAAGATCAGGTTCAGGATGTTAGAAATCATGGTAAAACTTTTGTAAATACCACAGCAAAAACGATTCCACTACCATCATAACTCAAGATTGTCTAAAGGGCCTCTGTGAATTTCTTTCTCTCTATATTGACATGGCATTTTAGGAGGAACAAAAAAACGACAATTCATCAATTCCCCACCCACTGTTATTTTCACTGTCTGAGATGGCACCAAAAAAGACGAACATGACAAAGTTTAATTGCTCCAAGACCAATACAATCAGACCAGTATGAAAGACGGAAACAGAGAAATGTTGCTTAATTCACTGAAAATTTAATTTGTTTGCAATCAGAACTCTAGGCATGTCCCAGGGTACAAGGCATTTTGCTAGCCACTGATTGCAATGAAGTTAAATTCAATTAATTCCAGTTTAATCTACTGATATGTAATTCTGTCAGGGTCGAAAATCACATCGCCTGGCTTTTTCATCCTATTGAATCGCTCTATCAGCACAACCTCACAGACAACTTTATTATTTAATATAAGACTGTCCCTGTCACAACACTCAGGAAAAAAAGCAGGAAAAGAAATTGTAGATTTGGTCTAATTCAAACCCATCCAATATAACTAATCTGAATTAAAATGGGAAAACAATGAAACTTTCAACTTGTTGTTCAGAAATTTCTAATCCCAATGGAACAAAGTTTTCCAAGTCATTTTTCTGACCATTATTTTTAAGACATAAAACATGTTTCATATTTTTCCCTTGCCAAAACTTATGTACTACCAGTTCACAAAGCTAGAGTAGTAAAGATCCTGCAATTTAATGCCAACAAATGGAGTTCTAAACAATTTGATGAGGAAAGCATAAAAAACATTGACTCTAATAATCCGACCCATTTCAAAGGGAGACCAACCTAGTGACCACTAACCACTGACCGTGAAACTCTACACTTACACCTCGCCAGGTTATTTACCTTGGGTGCCCCCATTAGTTAGCCACACACAACAAGGGAGCAAACTGTACACTGACCAATACTGACCACACTGCATGAGCTACCTGCACTAGTTATTTTTCTTTGTACTGTGGTAGGTCAATGACCTTTTTGTAGATATTGACCATTTGGAGTTAGACTCATTGGAGACAGTGGATTCTCTGAATTTGAATTGAAGTACTGATATATTTTTAAGGGGTTTAATGGAAAACTGTCCTAACTGTCTTCTTATTTCCTGTTCAGTTACTACAGTTCTCCATTCAACATTGCTAAAGAGGTTTAAAGTTTGATTGGGTCGATGGATTCAGAAGACATTAAAACTTAAAACAGTCCTTTTCCTTGATTGATTTTCTTAGTAAA
>ENA-OREC01001692-OREC01001692.1-marine-metagenome-genome-assembly--contig:-NODE-1692-length-11454-cov-15.243825_pt1 | contig 11454 bp, 2 predicted proteins | sample MGYA00248626_ERZ508543 | MGnify/ENA primary metagenome ERZ508543 (study PRJEB26211, sample SAMN05518279) | marine metagenome | isolation source: Puget Sound, Washington, USA | host: Bankia setacea... | reverse complement strand
CAGAAATGACATGGATGGTGGCAGAAATGACATGGGTGGTGGCAGAAATGACATGGGTGGTGGCAGAAATGACATGGATGGTGGCAGAAATGACATGGATTGTGGCAGAAATGACATGGATGGTGGCAGAAATGACATGGGTGGCAGCAGAAATGACATGGATGGTGGCAGAAATGTCATGGATAGTGGCAGAAATGACATGGGTGGTGGCAGAAATGACATGGATGGTGGCAGAAATGACAATCTATAGAAGAGAACTTACACATTGGACTTTCTCTTGCTCCATGAGACAACAACATCTTTGCCATTGGAATGTTATTGGTCATCACTGCAACATCTAGTGGGGTTAAAAACTCGCTGTTCACACTGAAATATAGAGTAGAAAGTTAAAATTCAAGTAGTTGGCAAAGAACAATAAGTATAATGTATTTATTGTTTTATCATTTCATAATTTAAGAATTGTACAAATTAACAGATAAATTGTGATGTGTTATCAATGTACCTAAATAACTTTACATTATGTATGCCTAGATAATTTGAGATATTTTGAGTGATTAAAATGCAGCGAAACGATTACATGTGGCCAGTCTCAAGTGTTTTTAAAATGTGAAGATGCCACTTATCAAAAATATAATAATGAAATTTTGAATTTTTAAATTTGATCACACTAATTGGTAAACAAATTATGATAACAATTTTCTTCATTTTTTATTAATTTCAAAAGAACTAGAGAAAAGATAAGATCTATTGTCAGAAATAATAACCAATAATAATTTGCCAAAGTAACAAGAAGAGAACGCAATTGCATCAAGCATTGTAAGAGACTCACCTGTTTATATCTATTCCATTTGTATCAAGGATATCTTTAACTGCATCTAAATCCTGGTGCTCTACTGCATCAAACAGCGCTGAAAGTATCCAAGATTGACTCTGATAACTTACAAACATGATTTCCCTATTAGTGATCCCCTTTGGTGCATTCAAGTCAACAGTTAAACCCTACACCAAACTAACACTTTAGTCACTAAGAGCACCATTGTCTCCAAATCACGTAACTTTATCATAATATATCATTTTAAACAGGTGTTACACTAATCTGCATGGTAACACTAATCTTTAAACTTTTTGAACGTATAAACCAGGTCTGCCTTTTTCAACCCTTTTCCGCATCCTCTATTGTTTATGTGACTAACAGCATGCAACCATTTTTATTCAACAGTTTATGCCTGTGGGATCATTTGAATGTTACGTTATCATGTAAGAATCACCTTGTATTATTGTATCAGTTCTTAACTACATTATCTTAGTGTAGCAGGTACACACAGTTAGTTGAGTATAGCCGTTAAACAGGTGCCCTTATTAATTATTCAATCAGAAAACTTTAATTTATGTATGTATGTGGGAATGGGCAATTAACACCTAAAGACATTGGAGTCAACCCCTGTGATGATTTGTCTCAACTTTCTGATATGAAAAATGAATCTAAAAGTAACTACAGATGCCATTAGTGTGCTGCAATTTCCAGGCTATGTGAGCTTTTTGACATTTCAAAATTTTGGCATTCTTTTGATCATCGCTACAAAAAATGAGTATCAAATATTTGTTGTGTAGGGAAGGCAGAGGAAAACAAAGGAGAGTAAATTGAGATGTTATAGCTGTTACATGAATATGTCAGAATAACTTTAATGTACTTTTTTCACCACAACCGTCATCTTAATGATCATTTTAGCAGCTAGCTTTGACAAAATACATCAAGGGTAATTAAAAGGGTTTGATTGAGTCCAATTAGAGTTTTGTGGGAATGTTTGGTGATGAGGAAACCTCAGCTTCATTCAAAAAGATATACTTCTCTATTTTCACAACATACCATCAGAAGTTTAAAAATCTATTACCATGTAAAGTTGATTTTGCATATACATGCTGTTTTGATATGAATATACCTCTACTAACTTTTGCATTTCCAAAGTTGTCTCCACATACCGATGGCATAATTATTACACAGTTACTGCTCATGCTTGAAATCTTAGATTCTTTATTTGCTATTTTTGTCATAATATTGATTCATCACTCTTCAATTATTAGCTTTAATTTCTTTAATCTTTCTTGTCACCTGTTATGTCCATTTAAGTGAAACATTAATCTGTTATCCATACTTAGCATATGTTGAACTCCAGATGTCACTAGTATGCACACCGATTATAGAAGTTAACACACAAATCATCTCTGTCTCAGATGTAATTCCAATACACTTACATGTACAACACTAAATCATCATCTACCGGTATATATTTATCTTTCTCTCACAGTTGTTTGTACACCCCTTGGTTTAAACTTACACATCAAGCCTTTGTTTCACACAAGTTTACACCTATATAAATGACCTTCAAGTCTCATCTTTTCTTCATTTGTCACCCCAAAAATCGTTGTGCCGCATATTTGTGGTTCATTTTCACCTTGTCCTCAGACAATCCACCATATAACATTGCACACATAGTCCAATTAATTAATCATGTGTCCATCTTGTCCATTCATCTAGCCAGATCATATGTCCACATTTGACAGCGGAGAACTTTATGGTTTACTTGTGTTGCTTATCTGTGCAATAAATCTAACCATAACATTGCTACTATCTTTAGTTTTAATATTAAGTTATCTCAGTTTTATCAAAGTACCCAAAGACTCCTGGGACAAAATGGGTGATTCATGTTTCACAGGTAAAAAAACACGCTGAGATCCCTAAAATAAACATCTTTATCAGCTGTAGACAGCCCCTTTAGAAATCATTGTAAACCCTGTCCTTTGTACAGGGCCCAGATACACTATTTTGTGTGCATTCAATCACATTCAAATTTGGGCTCTATTATCTCCATTTGATTGGCGACAATAACAACTGACACCCGACCCTTTTAGGTGTGTAAGTGTAAAATTGTACAAAGTTACCTCGCAACTAATGAACTATAAAATGCCATAAACTAATGACTGCCCGAGGCAAGTTACATTCTTAATCTGAATTTCTTATTATTCAACCGATACAAATAAAAGGACTTAAGATTTCTATCTAACGTATTGTGAACGATGACTAAACATGGTTGTAACTTTTTGTTGAACCATTTATATATTGATCTCCACCTGTTAACACACAAGTTGATCAAAGCGTACACCATCAAATATCTACAAGGCTAAGTGTATCGCATTGTGAATGATTGTTAGCACATAAACTTATAATGGCAATTTAAGATTCAATAAAATCACAAAAGAACCAATACACCAAGTTATGTGCACATCTTTATGGACAAATCAACGGACAAATCAACTTGAACGCTTACTTTGTGTATCAAACAAAATTAACAGCCACAGGTATATATACGCTATGTCAAACAGATCTGATGTAATTGTATACACTGTAATAGAGTCAACCATAGCTTTGTATCCCTTACATTATGGCAAAATAATTCCCAAATCTACAGGGCTGTAACGTTGCACAGTTTGATCTCTAGTGGAGTGCATTATTTCAGTTTGCTTTGCTATTTGCTTGATGAAAAAGTGTTAAAAATGCTGTTTTTTTTGTCATATACATGTAGTGTCAGATGATTGAATTGTTGGAAATAACTTGATGTCGTTCTGAACTGTGAAACAGTTTCTACTTTGTATAAATATATACGGTCACGTATTATATAAACATATTTAAGTTATTCAAATCAAAATAATAATAAAAATCCACTTTGTATATTTTGGAGAACAAATTGAATTCCCCCAAACCAAATCATTATTGTACTTACCTATAATATCGTATGTTTTGTACATGCTGCTGATCCTTCTCCTATCTTGTTTCCCAGGTGATGAACTCCCTGTATCTGTACTACTAATTGATGACCGCTTCTTTGGTGTGGCTGAAATCAACAGTCATACAATTCAAATAAACTTTTTCAGTCTTTTTGTTTTCAGACATTCACATCACATGACTAAACCATGATCTAAGCCATTCAACATATCTAATGGTATTATATAATCTAGTACAGTAGAACTATCAAGTTTAAGGTAAAATATCAACAAAATCCATCTTCTAATTCATCAAAGTTTTAACTATATACAACAATCAGTAAACCTAAAATGTTCCCGATGTAATTGTTTGCCTTGCACAAAATGCAGTATTCCTTCATATCACTTTTGTTACTAAACTTGTTGTAAATAATTTGTTTGTTCCTAATCCAGGTTGTGTGAAGCTTTAACTGATTTGAAACTGTGAGTTCTATTCCATTGTCAAGTATCATTAAACCCAAAGTCCTCACGTTGCATTTGACTCACTCTATGAACCTTATATTGTCCATTTTGTTTGTCATGATTCAATTACACCAAACAAACAAATTTCACACTAAAATACACCTTTATGACAGGACATTACACACATAGTTCATGGATATTAAGTGTAATTGTACCAGTTAACTATTTCCTCATTCTGATATATCGACAGTCTTGCTGTTAGTGAAACTTTACAGTAATCCAGACTGTTCATTCACTGATTCTACGATATTAACTAGTTACTGTACATCGAGGCAGTGTTGTAAGGCTGAACGTTTGTGACATTAACACAGAAATCAACACCTAAAGTTTAAGTATAGTAGTTGTTGATTTAAAAATATACATTTACAAATCTCATACCTTTTCAGTAACAGAACAGGATCACTTACCGAATAGAAAGATAACATTAAAGATGGTACACTAACGACTGGTGTTTTGTTTATGAAACTATAATAATTTGACTAACTTTTGACTGATTGAACTGGTCATTTACTGAGGAGGTAATAGGATACACTATGGGAAAGAACACTTACCCAAATCAGAATTTGACACCAGTGATATTAGTTTCAAAGCATTCATTATTGCCTAGATGACCTGAAGTGTGATATTACTATAAGTTGTACTTGACAGCCACAAAAAGGCATCCATTACACACCCTGTACACTACTCTCCTTTGACAGCATTTTGTCCACAGGCATACAAACAAGCGCGTCTGGACTCACCGGTAGTAAGAATGACCACAGACAATCATGTTGACATTTATATAATATGAACTTTACTGATGTGTTTCTAATGTTTCTAGGTACAAACAACATGTAAACAACCTCATGTACTTGCAACTTCAGACATGTGCTTTGGTGACTCAGTAACTTAGTATAATGACAGCCAAATACATGACCTTCTTGTTTTATTATACATGATCGTTGGTGTCATTGTAAAGTAATTTACTGTGATAAGCTTGCTAACTTCTATTTGACTTGGTCGGTATAACAAGATATCAATAGATATATTTGTGTCTGTTTATTGTTGTTGATCACAATATTTGAGTTTTACAAACCATTCAACACATTATGTCTTTGAATACGATATTTAGAAAATAGTGCGCAATCGGGACACAAACTTTTCTGGAATGTAAATTTCTTAGGATGATATTTAAGTATAGAATTGTTCAACAATGGTGTGTAGAGAGAGGTCAAAGTGCTAGGGCTCTAAGTGTTAAGGATTAAAGAAGATAGAAAGAACATACCCAATTACCCCTAAATCAACACAAATCAACACAAGTCAACACAAGTCAACACAAATACAATTATTTACTTCTATATATACAAACACATAGAACTTAAAGACTTACAGAGTGGAGTTTTTGGTGGTCGTAATGGAGAAGGGTATCCATTTCTGAGCAGGGAGCCCGGATCACTGGGTGAAGCCCGGATTGTCTGTTTGGTTGTTTGTATGTTTTGTAAGTTATCGGATTCTGAAGCAAACAACTTCATCATTCTACCATCTCCACTGTAAACAAGACAACAACACGTGGTAAAAGAATGTTTCAAACTCATATAAAAAAGTACTGGTAAGTTTACACATATTGTATGATATAGAATTGATATGGAATCTGCTACAGAAAATAAGATGTGTGATGTATAATATACTATTTAGTCAGTACACAGATTCGCATCAAAATAGTTATAAAATATGTTATGGGAGTTTAACTAAAACTATCAATCTTGAAAGCTTGTTATAATTGTCGAATAGAATCACTTTAGCTCTCAAGAGTTGACCGTTAGTCTTGTAGACATTTATTTAAGAACAGACAATGTAATGTACTTAATCCAGAAACAAAACCTAACTTTACTTGTGTCTGCTATAGTTTTTTTGCCTTTTCATTTCTACTTTTGTTATAAATTATGTCCCTACTTTGATTTAATCTCCTACATGTTAATAGAATAATAGGTGACAATTTTATACTGCTATTTATTAACAGTTATAACTCACAATTTTACTGGAGTTTATTTTGAACTGATCTTTCAAAATTAAAAAATGATCACGAACATTATAAATATAGAATCTAACTTTTAAAACCTGATGAAGAAAATGCTTCTTTAACACTGTCATTACGATATGAACAAACTATCCATAGTAAATATTTTAACATGTGTTTTTTACTACCTTAACTGAATTGAATGTATTAGTAATGTATGAGATTAACAATAAACATACATTAAACACATTTAAAACCAAAATCAAAATTTGTGAAACAAATAACTTACTTTCGTTTGTCTTTCTTATTAAAACTTTTATACATCCATTGTGAAAATACTGTGGCCATTTTGTAAAGTTCACAGTTTCATTTAACATTATGGTAAATCTTTTGACAAACAAGAAACGATCAAGCCGAAATCTTTACTTATCAATTTTAGTTTGGAGAAATCTTGTCAAGTTTAACTAAAAATCAATATTTGGCTATCTCTTTACAAGCAAATATTGGTTCACTTGAAAGATAAAGACTTTTTTGAAACACGTTCAGACGAGGATTTCAAACAACAATGTACACCCCTCTGTTAATATTCAGAAGATTTCAGGGACTTTACTTATTTACACGACAGGAATCAATTAATACACAACATGTAATAAGAAAATCAATCATCAAGGTGGGGTACACTACCAAAGAGTTACACGCCCTTTCTCTAAAGCTACACCTCCATTTTTCTCTCTTGTGTGAAGTTTGGGTAAAGTAAGCTTTTTATCACGTCTTCTTCTCAAATTTTATATGATAGCTTTAAAGTTTTATTAAAAAAAGGATAAAACAAACAAAGTGTCAATTGATCAAAAGTAGCTGCTGATTAAGTATTTGATTTTGTACTACTGTTTATTCAACTGTAAAGATAAAGGATTGGGGCGTGTATAAATGCGGGGAATTATTGTCAATCGGTTAATAGATAACGACTGATTAGTATTTTGTTACTCATCGTTAATTAACGTAGAAAAAATGTTTTGTTTCAATATGTTTACAAATATTGGAAGCAATTTCAAGGGAGTGTTTTTTAGTGTTTTGTGTTTATTAATAACAAAACCAACAAATCCAACCACATTTCTACACAGATAGTATCCTATAAGAATATACACAATCTAACTATTTTTTGTAAGAACTCGTTGAGCTTTTTTTGTTTGATATACCCACTCTCTTTATATGAACTATGTCTGTATTTAAGACTTCTTTAATACATATACAAACACTACTTGATTTAAGGACTGTTACATTAAAGAAATCTATGTGTAACAAAGAGATTTAAATAAGAAACATGCTGAGTTAGTGATAAATCACTGAACTATAACTCAAGCAGAGGGTTGGTTGTATTATATCATATGACAATCTGTGTGGGGTTTCCTCAGCTATAGATACAGTAGATCTTCTTAAATACCCTACTTGCTTTAAAAGACTTTATAGGACTTGATATATGATACATGGATGTCCTGAAGTTAAAACTAAACAATGTCATACAGTTATCCATCAACCTAATAAAGTACATTTAGTAGATTGTGTATCATCTAATCAAACGTGACACAGCTCATCGACACATAACATTGACATATTTTTATATCACAGATGTTTCAATTACTATAATACCAGGCTTGTTAATTGATAATGCAGAACTTGTAGACAAGAACTAAACAAATGCAGGTATTTATATGGTCAATGATAATAATCTTCAGATTTGAGACAACTGACAAAAATGTGATCCTTTTTTGCTTCTCAAAGGTATGCCTTGTGCTGTAAGAAGCAGAGGTTTAATTGAGTTATTTGATAGGACAATACAATGTATAGAGTTGATCTTACTTATTCAAGTTTAAATGTTCTAAACACAATTTAACATCACTCTTTTTATCTGTTATTTTAGTACGTTTTGCTCGAGGACAATTTGAGGTCAGAATGATCCCCAGTCAAGAATTATAAGTACAATACAAACAATACATTGGTTTCACATAAGTGACTAAATGACTTTTGTTTCAATTTCTCTATCAACTATTGATACATTACTGAAGATTGAATGGTTTCAGGCAATTTGTCTATAGACTACATTGAATAGATACTCATATAAAAGTTAGAGTAACAATGATCCAATAAATGGAGAAACAACAGTTTTTTGTGAAAGATATGCTTCCCTTCTTAGGTTAAGTGTTGTTGTCTTGTATTAGAAACAACAGGTAATGTATCAGCAGTAGTCTATTTTGTACAGGAAGGCAATCAGTTTTATATAAGTTTTATTATCTGTAGGACTTCTCATCTTCTTTTTTTCCGAGGTGTGAGTGCCAAAGAGTTATATCTGCTTCTATATTGCAAGGAACTTATAATCACTTTCAAAAAGGCAATAATAAAAAATCAACTGAATGGAGAACAAAACAAAGGTATATGAAAGTGAAAGTTTAACCTACCAGTCTAAGCTAACAGATCGTTGTCGCTGATTCAGGTGTGATGGGTCCGAGTGATGACTGCTTGGACGCTTGGAACTCCTGAAAACACACAGAAAATAGCAATTATCAGTAATGGCAGCTGAGGGCTCATATTTTTCAAGTTACAATCAAATGGAAATATTCTTCTCTGTTTCTATGTAATTAACAGACCTGCAAAATAGAAACACCCATGCTTTTCGCCTCTGTTACTCGATTCCTTCTGTCTAGATATTCAGTTATCTCATCTTGTTTTTGATGATATTGGATATGAGTTATGTTTCATTCCTCTTTGTTTACTACACAAGTTTCTTCTCAATAACGGAACCACTTGCAACACTGACAGCATTTTTCAATATAATCATAAATCTTTGTTCTACATTTGTCAAAATAAAAACGCCAGATTCTATCATATAAAACAATATAGAATCTAGTAGATTAATCAGTTATGTACTGCTTCACACTTTAAGCTTTACTCCCACGTTAAAAATTAAGTAACTAGATGGAAGGTTTTACATTTCAAATACTGATTTAAGCATCAGTACTCTGCTCCCCTCCATAATCCAAATCTGTACCAAGATAATCCACTATTCACAAACACCTAACTGACCATTTGAATATAAATGTACTAAAGTCTAAAGAAACACATTTCTAATACTGAAAGAAAACACATTAAAAAAAACCTATCTAGACTATTATTGACAACATGCTGTCTATTGGCCCAACATTTAAATTAGTCCAATACGAGTTTACTTTCATTATTTTCTTCCCTGTAAATTTGTATACATGTTTTTAGATTCCCTGTTTATTGAGATAACATACAGTTACTGTAATAATTTTCCTCAGGGTGATTTTATAGATATGAAAAATCTACTATTAATTAATTTTACATGGTCCCATGACTCACATCATCCTTTCTAAGGTCACCATTACACTTACAACACATACGCCATGTAAAGATTCAAACCCAGTAAGTACCTGGTCAGAGTAGCGTTTGCGGCAACCACCATGCTTACACTACTTGCTGCTCCCATCTTTCTCCGTTTCAAACTCGAATACCAACTATCCTTTCTTGGAAACATATATGCTTTTTTGTTCAGACACAACACCCAATTTCAACAGTGTAACTAGATCTGACCTGTATGCTGTTTCATGACTATTATTTTTTTAATCGAAATATAGCATCAACTTCCACAACAAATAAATCCATGCACACAATTTTCAGTTTTGCTGTTTTGCTGTTTTTTCTGCATTAAATTTCATCCACTGATTATTGCCCAGTTCAATGTCCTCTTGATTTAAAGCTGCTCCTAATCCTAGCGCACACTGCATAATTGCTACATTGTATCCAGTTAAAGAATAAACGCTCAAAACAAGGATTGCCTCTGCTTTACCAGCGGTTATTCACAAATCATAACGTAAAACATTTGTCGTTCATTTAAAACTGCCTTTACAACAAGATAACTTCAAATCCAAGCACCTAAGCTTGACAAAGTTATTGTTTAGACACGTTTTATCAAATTTCTGAACTCAACACAAAAGGCAAAAAGCAATCTGTAATCTCTGTGATTGATTGAACGAAGATCGTAGAGTTACACATCCGTTAAATTGTATAATCACTGAAGTTTGTTTTACAACTGTCATTCTCCTTTGATATAAATCACTACCAGATTGTTTAGCTTCTTCATACAATGTGCAGGTACTGGTTCAAACATTACAAACGGTTCAAATTTGTCAGTCAGTGAACTAGTTTATAGACCTTAATAATAGTAACTGCAAATTAAAACATCAATAATTCAAGAAATCCCATGTGTAACAAAACTCTTTACCTGCAGGCACTGTTTTTAATAGCCATGGACAATATACATATAACACTATTTTCACAGTTTTGGTTTCCAATGAAAATCATTGAAATGCTACTGATTTGTTGTAGGAAATTAGTCCTGATAAACATAGTTGAATTGTTGATTATTCTGATAAAAAGCTAGATAGGTATGAAAATAAAGACTTTACGTGTACACATAACTTTAGTTGAAGAATTAAAAAAAAAAAATCTTTCTCTTTCTTGTCAAATTTTGTAGAGAGTGATAAAATTCTGAAATACACGTTACCACTAATCAGTTATCAGCTTTCTTATCTTTGTTATTGCCTGTCTCTAGATATGTTCAGGAACAAAATCAATCAGTATATCAATATGTAAACAGTGAAAATGTGTATAATGCTCATTGTTGTTAAACCTGCTATGTACTGTGACTCATATGAACGTCATGCCCCTAATGAGAATACCACATGCGCGTAACACTAGTATAAGGTCATTATAAATCAATCCATTAATTGTTATCATAATATACGCTTAGATATCAATTAATAGTAAATCCATGGTCACACAACCTCACACAAAATCCACTGATAGTCAAAATTGGTTTTCAGTCATCAAAATCAGATATCACTGGTCAAAATCAGATATCACTGGTCAAAATCAGATATCACTGGTCAGACATATCCAGTGAATTTCCGACTATCGTACGTAGAAGTTGGTAGTCAATTCAGTGTCCAAAAATGTATGTAATTTAGTTGACGGACACCTTGTACATTTGTTATTCAATCAGTTATAATGTATAAGTACTGGTAATCACAGGTACCACATGTATGGACATAATGTTCTCACAGGTACCACATGTATGGACATAATGTTCTCACAGGTACCAC
>ENA-OREC01001691-OREC01001691.1-marine-metagenome-genome-assembly--contig:-NODE-1691-length-11454-cov-21.101784_pt1 | contig 11454 bp, 7 predicted proteins | sample MGYA00248626_ERZ508543 | MGnify/ENA primary metagenome ERZ508543 (study PRJEB26211, sample SAMN05518279) | marine metagenome | isolation source: Puget Sound, Washington, USA | host: Bankia setacea... | reverse complement strand
GACATTGTTTGGTCGCCTACCCAGACTACAGCTTGAGATAGACTGGCTGGGCTACTGGTAGGGGAGTTGGACATTGTTTAGTCGCCTACCCAGACTACAGCTTGAGATAGACTGGCTGGGCTACTGGTAGGAGAGTTGGACATTGTTTGGTCGCCTACCCAGACTACAGCTTGAGATAGGCTGACTGGGCTACTGGTAGGAGAGTTGGACATTGTTTGGTCGCCTACCCAGACTACAGCTTGAGATAGACTGGCTGGGCTACTGGTAGGGGAGTTGGACATTGTTTAGTCGCCTACCCAGACTACAGCTTATCTCATCACTACCTAAAATAACATTGTTGGTAAATGAATAATTTGGTTTCAGGGTGCATCGGTTAAGCTTGAAATTAAACAAAATATTAATTTCCCTATCAACAAATCGCGGGGTAAAGAAAAAGAGGCTTGCTTTGCTGATAAATCATTCCTGAGCCCTAAAAGTCAAATTCGCTACCCTAACAGGATAACAGCTCGTCCACAATCCCTCCCCCAATTATAGAGGTTAGTTAATGGTCCATGTTTCTTGTAGGAGAGAGAAATTATAGAAAGCAATAGCCCCGCCTCTCTTGTCGTGTTTTAAACCATCTTTAAACCAGAGCCAAGACATAACATAGCAATTAGGCGTGTTAGTATATGAGTATAGTTAATAACTGCACGCAGTTTTCTTGTAGCCGCACTGTCTCAGTTATTCGCCGCCTCCTAATACTCCTGGCTATGTAATCGGCATTCTCAGACTAACAGATGTATCAACACTACTACCATAATTCTTCAGCAAGAACTTGACTTTAATTCGTTTGTAATTTGACGGTAATTTGTTGCTAAGGCGAAACAAGTGCTCGGCATGTTTATCAGGGGAACACTTGATTAGAATATAAACTATATGGACGTCGTCTGATCGACCGGAAGATAGTTCTCATGTGACGCCATGTTCTGCACTACTGCTATATAATTACATAACTGCATACGTTGTACAGTTGAAATGTCCCCGACATGGGAAAACCTACTGTCGACATAACACATCGTTCTGTTTATGATTTTTAGATTTTTCTCAGATTTGTTCCTGCATGCTGTGGAGAGCGTCTGTCTGCTTGGATGGTGTATCAAAGGAGTTAAGAGGTTTTCGTCTCTCTCACACAAAAAAACTCGAGAATGGAACTTTATCTTCCTACATAGCTTTTTATAAGATAGCTGGCACCGTAGATTGAAATTCCGACTGATTCTGACAGATAGCCTATGTCGTACGTTATGCAACTGCAAACGATGAACATGTAGCAGATCTTCTTTTTTGACAATAATTGTTGTACTTAAAAAACAAGCATCCGAACTGGGACTGGGAGTAATAACAGTAGAGGACTCATCGAAATAATGTATACCTGGCTTTAGGCTTACATTACGTTTTACTTGTCATTCACCGCTAGCTAACAATCTTACAAGCAGTTTACAAGATGTATCCGAGGACTTTACCGTGTCCGACTATCATTACACTTTTACAAACACGTGTACCAAACTGGCCCCAACAAAGCTTACATGCGCACGGACCACGATTTGATGATGTTTTAGTGAGGCAGTTTGGAGTTAAGAACAAGTTGGGGATCACGCATGATGTCGTAAAACATGCGTTCACTGCGGACGTTTGCACCTAGCCCTTGGGCCGCCATGTTTGTGCTATCGTTCTTGTTGTGCTTGCCCTTCTTGTTGTTGTTATGATTCACTGAAGTATTTGAGGTGCACCCTGCAAATGAATTGTTGTTATAGACCCCCCTCCCCCTCCCCCTCCGATCAAACAGGTAGACAACATGACGGCAGCATCGACAGTGAAAAAGAACAAACACCATCAGGACAAAAGCAGTTCAACACATGCAGTTGCTAAAGCCGTATTTGAGTACTGAACGTGTTATTAATTCATACGCGTGCATGTTCTCTTCCTTATTTAGCCATGCACGGGATCCATAGTAGTCGCGCAGTCTGTGGGACAATCAAGTACCCGGTTTTATTCTCACTGTTTCTCTTTACAACTCACAACAACTGATTTTCACAAGCTCACCGGCACACCCGTCTGAATAATGCATGAGGGAAGCTGGAAAATTTAATTACTCTTGTAAATGGATAGCCTTCTAGAGACAGCTCGTTGCAACCCGTGATGTAATCTACGTGCTATTTTATTTATATTAACTAGACATATTATTCTTAGCATCAATAAAAACGTCCGGGCTGTAGTATTCTGTGGTTAAGTAGACATTTACCAAACAAGTAGCGCCGGGTGATACTTAATCCTAATAAATCGAGCGCGCCACACTGGCTGATCATAAAAAACCCTACACGACTAAACATATTATTGTCATCCACTATTGTACGCCGCCACGACATAGCATGAAGGTTTGGTATAAAAACGCGCCGTAAATAAATAATAAATCGAGGGGGTTTGATGTAAATATTAAAACATCCCACTAATAACACATATTTATCATGAACACTTTCACGGATGGTAGATTACATACTACCGGTGAGCGGGGAAGAAAGTAAAAGTAAAAATGAAAATGGATGATTTCTTTAGCTTAGTTCACGCTATTGTAAATCATTCCACTTAAGCCGACGCAGACGCACTTAAGAAAAATGACTGCACATTATGTAATTTAATATCATAAATTTCGTCTTCAATAAAGGATCTCACAATCGTTTGCATATTTTAGGGCGAAGTAGAATAAAAAACAGCTAGATGTAACGATAACGTCTTAATTTTCCTGTCTGTTATGTTAGCCGTCTTGTGGATATCTTAATGTTTAATCGTCTACTTGTTAGATTTGTACACTTGCTATAGAAACAACATGTATATCCCGGCACATTGAGGACACGATATAGGTGAACCAAAACTGATACTACTTGTGTATAGGCATTCAAATCACTCTAGACCTCATGTGATAATAAGATATAGGTGTTTACTATTCATAACGCAACCAATACTATATTAGAACAGATTTTATTTAATTTAATTGAATTATGATTGGTGACTAATTATTTTGAATGTATTTCAATATATTTCCTATGCACTACGCTGTTGTTCATCATAGTGCAGTTGAATCAAAGGTTATCTAGCTGCTTATTTGAATAGGGTTCATGTGGACAGCAACTTATACATACCAAACATTTCCTCTCAAATACCAACTTTCTAATGCCTCGTTGTGCTTACTGTTTCCCTGCTCACTGGTAAAAGTAAATCCCTTTGACAGATCGAGACCCGGGTACCAGCCGGAGATAAAACTCAAATGCGAAACTGTTGTGGAGGAAAGTCAGGAAAAGTCATTAGCGGTTTGTTTTATTGACCAGCGGAATTTGTTTAATAATAGACGAGTAAATCTGCCATTGTAACGGGAAGCCGGGGCTTATATCCAACTCGGCGCCACATAAACCTCCGGGAACGACAAATCAAGCGTACAACGGCTCGGGGCACGTTCTATTTACAGGTATCTGCTCAATATTTCAGCGGAACAATGTTCCAAACTGACTTTAATTGCTACCACCCATCGCTCCTTCATCCATGCTGCACTCCAAACTCGGGGACTGACATTAAGTGAAGAAACTTGTTATTTTGAAGAACAAATTATCCATGAAATTTGTCTGCCCTGCTTCTTTTCATGATCATCTAGAACGTTGAGAGGAACACTTGCTCTCGTACCGTATCTACTTACCATGTACTGTCGGGAATAAGTCAGACTGTTAGACTAAACCCTTTACTATAATATAGTTGCAAGTCCAAAAACAGCTACACTTTTCGGGATTTAGAGTTAAGCCTACTGTTATATAATGTTTCAGGAACTCACCACCGATAGTGATACACGAACTCTGAGCTTATGTGGTTAAGATTATGATATTTTAGAAAATGTTCAAACCGTACCAAACAAGCCTCGCTATGGCAGTTCTCATACTCAAACACATAGCAGTGAAATTCTTGTCTGATGAAACATGAGAATACATTGTTATGACACGTCGAGATAATACATAAAAAACCCACAATGCTGCATCTCATAAAACAAAAGCTGATCCAATATCGTATAATATTCCAACATGTATTCGACTGTGTAGATGCGATGAGAACGCCAAGGTATGTCTACGGATTCACGGTCTGTAGCTCAGCGAAATCATAAAATACAAATCTATGTACGTTTATATATCAATATTCATACTTGGGAAAAATACGCGCAATTAAATTTAATAGATTGAGAAAATTGATAATGTTTTTTTTAATGGCATTCATGTTTGTAATATATACAAACTCGTGTGTGTCTCATTTGAAAGCATCATCCTATATACCTTTGTTTTATCTCATATCTTAGCTGATAAACGTCAATGTATTTTGGTATCACAAGTTCCTCAGATCTATCTAGCCCTGTTTCTATTTCTCTCTCTCCCTCCCTCCCTCTCTCTCTCTCCCTCTCCCCCTCTCTCTCCCCCCCCTCTCTCTCTCTCTCTATCTTCCTACTCATTCCCTCTCTTTTCTTGCCTGCTATTTTTCCCTCCTCTCTTTTATTTTATATATCTCATTGCTACGTGTAATTGTTAACCTATACAGAAAGGTTCACTCTTGCACATAGAAAAAAGCAAAATGAACACTCTATAGCACAGGTACATGGCTCATTTTCATTATTTGAACATCACTTATAAACTTTGCCTTCCGGGAATCATCTAGAGAGCGAAACCGACTCCCAATATGTGTATTATTAATTTAATCAAGCGCCTCATCTAAAAATACCACGACATAAAGTCCCAGCGGTTCGTTATCCTATCAAATCTGGCAGACAAATTTAATCGAAGGCGAGAGCCTAGTCTCAACTGAAGGCATATGGTCGCTGTTTGGTTCATCATTTAATTCAACCATCAAACCCAGACAACTCTATCTCTTCACCATTCCCTTACACTGTTATTGCATTTTTCCTTTTGTCGTTAAAAACTAAAATACTCATGAGTTAAATTATTCTTCAACGCCAAACTTATATATCTATATGAATATTCAATTACAGTTAGTCTAGTTTCCTTCTGAGTACTGGAAAAAAGAATCATCTGTCAATTATAAAGTCAGATCCAAAGTCATCTAACTCTCCGCCATCTATTGGGGAGTTTTGCGCAGACCAGTACTAAACACAAATTGTCTTTAATTGGGAGAACATTAGCAGGGCCTCTCGACTAATTACAGACGTCAAGTACGATTTGGCTACTGACTGCCTTGATATAGGACATGTTTGGATCCTATTCTTGGTATAATTTCAGTCCAAACATCTCAAATATCTCAGAATTGTGCTATATTATCCAAAAGATTTCTACCGTTGAGAGTAGTCTGTGCTATAAGTATGAATATATGGTACCAAGTTACAAGATTATTATCATAAAACTGTGTAATTATAATAGTAATACAAATAATACTACAAATAATACAAATTATACAAATAATACAAATAATAATACAAATAATAATAATACAAATAATAATAATACAAATAATAATAATAATAATAATAATAATACAAATAATAATAATACAAATAATAATAATAATAATAATAATAATACAAATATTAATAATACAAATAATAATAATATAAATAATAATAATAATAATAATAATAATAATAATAATAATAATAATAATAATAATAATAATAATAATAATAATAATGATAATAATAATAATAATAATAATAACAACAACAACAACATCAACAATAATAACAATGAATAATCAAGAATGCATATTAAACTTATTTGTAAACGCAATGCAATGTTTGTCAATTTGCAGCGAACTTTCTGTTCATGCTTTGTTTTGATTCGTCCTCAAAATGCATTTCACAACGACATAAAAACATGCACACTTCATATCAACATGTGAACATACTAACTAATCATTCCACAAAGTTTAGCATTCCAGAGTTTGGCCTTTTTGTCTTAAGCGAGGTTATCTCAACTTATCTGATCAAGCGTATGTTTGACACTAAGGATCTAAACTCGCTGATTTTATATTGATTAAGATAAATGGATAAAACATCAACATCGTACACTCTCGATCTAATCGGCTAAGTATGCAGTTTTACCACCTCACAATGGGAAATTGGAAACTCATCTCGGCACCGTTTCTGTATAAGTTATCCCCCACTCGATTTTCTATTCTTGTTATCGTGTTGAAAATTAATAAAAACCGGAGCCATTTCCATTGACAAGTACATCTCCTATTCGTTACGTTTCGCAACAGCTTTCACTTTAGCTCGTAGACGTAGTGAAGTTGGGCTGAGCGCTTACTGGCTACTACATGGCTATAGGGGGACCCTTTATCCTCGTATTGAATCAGTCGGAAGAAAATATACTGATGTTTTCATGAGATAAAGCTGTTGTCTGAAAGCACTGTCGCCATAGTGTTTCACTGTTGTCTGGACCTGGTAGCTATACAGAACAGGGATATGACCGGTCTCCATGTCTCCAGCAACACCAGATTCAGGCAACAGATTTGGGACAAGAGCTCTTCAGTAAAGGAGATATAAATGATGCTGGTAGATATATGGAGCCAGGGAAATGCTAAATGCTTACACCCCACCCCCTTTCAATCTCATTTTATCATTTCATACAAAACTGGCATGACGTACAGTCTAGGTTGGATGTGGGGGTGGGTGGGGGATGATTGATCTATTAGTTGATGACCCACTGAATATATACAGCCAGTTTCCAGAGTAGACGAATGGTCTGTAACTTCTGGAACTATTGCCCTACACGCAACACTAAAACTATAACCAGTTAATTTATCAGTTTATGAAAAACAAACAATACCAGTTTGTACAAAATCTCTGATTTCCTTGGGACAAATCCTCGGAAAAGTTATTTTGCAGATATAAATAAGTTGTGTCCCGTGAAACATCAGTCTTATATACTTACAAATCACACTATAGTTTGTTTTGTTCTGTTTTAATTTCTGATTGTTTGTCTATTTTCAGCGGAGATACGGTGCTACTGTAACGAGTCCAAATGTGTCACTTCCAGCTATATGTGCAAGTCTCAGCTGGGCATGTGCTACTCACTGGTCAAGGTCAATGAAGGAGTCAAGTCCATCGTTTCCGGTTGCGCAGACTCACTCCAGGAAGAACCGGAAATGAGCACATGCGTTGGACGAGGCATTGAACAAAACATGGCTGAGGTGCTCGTGAACGAAACCAGTGTCATCAAAGAAGCGAATGGAGTTGAAATCAAAGAAACGACTGTGATTGAAACTGTAAAAGAAAATGGAAATCTTCAAAGTAACACTGTGGATTCCCCGAAAACTGGATTGTCGTGCTGTACCCAGGATATGTGTAACTATCGAGACAGCAACGAAATCACCATCACCATAGATACCAAAACACATGACGAAAATGGTAAGCTACTCGATTCATGTTTTTTCTTTAATCCACAAGCCGTGTGTAGAACTGTAGAAATTCCTTCATACAAATATAAACAATGCACTAGATATATCCTATTGTTTGAGGCAATAATTTTTGACTTTCAAGATCACATAAAACGTTAACATATTCCAAGTTATTTTAGCAATTACTATAAAATGGATATAATGCTTTCGAAAACAAAGTGGGAATTGAAAGATTCCTCGAACAAGTACCACATACTTAGCACGAGCTATTCTTTCTCGTCGAAACGATTTATTAGCCCGCCAATTTGTCTACGCAGCCATTTTTATGTGGGTATACTTGATTAGACTAAAACATACAGAGAGCTTTGGAACATGTTCTTCTGTGCAACGATTTTTTTATGGCTGTGTTTTGCAACTTGATAATGTAGTAAATCACTGTCAATAATAAGTCAGTTGCTGGGCTTTTTTGTGGAATCAATTTGTTTACTTAATAGTCTAGAGGATTAGGAAATCGAAATTTTGATATGAATTTAGCGAATATGAAAAAAGCACAAGATCGACTGCTACAGAACAAGCGATTTTACCCACGTAGCCAACATTTATTTCTATTCACTGAAGTATTAACCTCACTCATCTGTTTGCATAAGATATAGACAATTTAAACAGTCAGACTTATCTTGGCAAAACATGGGAATCTATCAAAAGTTTCAACAATTTGAGTTTTTATCCATCAATAACTTTTATCTAAAACCTGTGTGCACACTTTACGCCATTGAAAAGCAGCAGCGCATTTCAAACTATGTTTTCATGACATAAAACAACGTACAAGGAGTATAATGCAGTCGTCTTTCAAAATAGATTTGGGGGACATTAACACAGGGTTAGTCGAAAACTAATGAATGTTTTACACCACCAAGCGAGCAGCAAGTAAAACTAAGTAGAAATATGTAAACGCGTCTTCCCATGAACGACATACGAAGTAAAGAATGAATAAAACCCGGAGCGAGAAACATATAAACGAAAGTGATGCATTAGCTTAGATATTATATGTATGTATGTAAATATGGAACGCTGAAATAATATGCAATCTTGTCAACAGAACGTGCGTACAATTTGTGCTTAGTAACGATATCTATATTTGTTCTGATACTGATTTTGTTATGGTGAAATGGCATAAGAGGTCGAGTAAAAATAGCTCACGTGGCTAAATTATTTATCTCAAATGAATGTAATACTCATACACTAAATATATAGGCTGTTGGGGGTAAAAAAGAAACAACACACGCTCCTAACTCGAAAGGTGGTTAATTTCAAACCCCAGTTCATGTTTCCAATGTTGACATTTACATCAGAAAGATGGCCGAATTGGTAGGCGGTGTAAGCATAAAAATAACAACGAACGTCAGGTCCCATCCACAACATTATATTATGGCATTACATGCAGTTTTTGAGCTTTAGTTTTTTTGCGTTTCGGTGTATTCTCTATCATACTTTCCTATCCCATATTGACAGATAATGCTCTATTATTGACAACTGACACACAAACCAACTGAAGGATTAATGAGTGTACACGTATTTTCAGACAACAGTATCTCAACGTTACAAAAAGGTGGAATAAGATAACCTATATTTGAAACACAATGTCTTACTTTGAGCTTATTCCATTAATATCGTTTTAATTACCAGTATTGGTAGCTGTGATTGGCTTGTAACTACTCCTTTAACTACATAATTAAAGGTTTTCATTTATATGTAACAAAGCAACTATACATTCTTGTTGTTTAACGTATATACCATTAGTGTGTCACTCTGTTCAATTAATATGAAACAGTAGACTGTAAAACTTGGAGATACACATCTTTGATTGAGCCTGCTTACTAATGAGCCTATTACAGACCTTATATTTGTTGAAAATTTCCCCTCACCAGTAAAGGGTTGTGTTGTTTTTGTTTCCATATCTTGTTTAAGGTTTTAAGTGTATAGTTTTCAGCGACCGACTGTCGACTTACTGTTTTTTTGAATAATCAGTTGACAACGTTAATGTTTAAAAGTTGAAAGCATAAACTGTAGTCTCGTGTTGAAATTTGCCTGAGGGGCTAAACTACTAACGAATGTTCTATCATCCAACACGCGGGCTGTATCGGTGAGGCATTTCCGTGAGCGATGGATTGAAATTGATGTGTTTATATATCATGAAAAGAATGAAGTCGCCAGCGAAAACATTGTTGATACACTAACTTCATCTTAATGGATTTAACGTCGACTGTCAACCCAGCAAAAATAAAATCCATTAAAATTTAATGTCGATCAACAGGTTGTCTGAAGTTGATTTATACATTCAAAGGGGTAAATTTATCAGACTGAGGGTTGGAGACAATTAGGAAAGTACTTGAATGTTTACACAGCTCATTCCGCTCTCATCATATGGCCATAAAGCAAATATCTGACTCAATATCCACTTCGATACGCTGGAATCTGAAGATAAGAGCATTTGTTTAGAGATTATAGCGTCCAAGGGAGGTAATTCGTAAAGCATTTAACTCTTTAGCGATGAAGGTAGAAAAGCGAAAATAGGACGGCATGGCGGCATGCACTATCAACAGCGATGAAAGAAAGCGACATCCGTGCGTTTGTCAAAAAAAGCAAGCAACTATATCCGGACCAGAGCAATTAATGCAGCGGGTTTAATGTTAGATAATAGTGGAATAGTTTCGATACACCCCGGTTGTCATCAGAAACATGCAAACAATGGCGAGAGCCTTCTGCAATTAAAGACAACTAAGCAAATAACCAGTGAACTTTCTAAAGAGAAAACACTGTACACTGAAATACCAAAATAACCCCAACCTTGTGCCTAGAGAAGACAAACTTCGCAAAAATGTCAGTATATAAAAGGACGTTTTAAAACGTAAAACAACCTTACACAGGCTCATAAGATCTGCTGAACTTTCTATCATAATCATGCCTTTATGGTCTTCAAACGTTGACGGATATCTTGGATAGCAATGAATACTTACGACAACCTGCACTCTACAGTTTTTGATTGATAAACCGAACATGTAATAATGTGATTGTCGAAGAGTTCTCCAAGTTATAGATATAAGAAGAAAATGAAAAAACAACAGACAATGACTCATAATGTAATATTTCTCCCCCTTTTTTCTTCCACTTTTGTTACGGGGATTGAGGCACTGCATCTAGTTTGTAAATCCCAGCAGAATTACGGTGCAAATCTTCTGGCAAATGAGCAACAATAAATGATTGATTGAATGAGACTAGAGCATGCTGCGCGCCCTGTAATGTTGGGAAAAACACGGCGAAGACACGATATTAAGAAACTTAAAACATAGTCTCGGATTTCCATAACATATCGTTTTCAAATTAGCGAGGGTACGGTTGGTGAGTTCTCAATGAACGTTGCTTAGGGGGTATAGATAACAGAGAGACTTGCCCCGTCTGATGGAGTAGACAGTTTTAACATACAAAACAAAAATGTTAAAACCCCAGACCGATAAAAGAAAGGGCTTTTTTATCCTGCCAAAATCAAGGGCTTTTAAAGAGTAAAGAGTGGATGTTTTTTAATTGTTTTGTTTTTATTCTCTAAGACGTTGACAACTATAGCTCCTCATGTGTGTATTGTATTGGTTTCTTATATATATCAAGTATCAGAAAGTTCTCTAATGCTCGTTACGCCAATGGCTCTCAGTTTAAAACATAATAATGGATAAACAATACAAATTCCAAATCAACATTTGAAACGAGTTGATACTTACCACCCGTTCATACATATTTAGAAAAGTTGAATATCATATGAAATGTTACTATGTTATCAACCAATATATGTAATGTACAAGTTTAATGATGGTTTAATTATACAAAGTACCATACTAGTCAATACACTCGTACTCCAAACGTTACTATGGTTCTCAATGAGATACGGACTTTAGATATTTAGAGTTCGAATGTCCGCACGAGCTTACCTGTATATGTTTTAAAACTCACTCCGAATATCTGTCATGTTTACAAACCGAGAGGTGGGGG
>ENA-OREC01001690-OREC01001690.1-marine-metagenome-genome-assembly--contig:-NODE-1690-length-11455-cov-13.243980_pt1 | contig 11455 bp, 2 predicted proteins | sample MGYA00248626_ERZ508543 | MGnify/ENA primary metagenome ERZ508543 (study PRJEB26211, sample SAMN05518279) | marine metagenome | isolation source: Puget Sound, Washington, USA | host: Bankia setacea... | reverse complement strand
ACAACAGATGGTTTATTGTACCATAAGTCACACAACAGATGGTTTATTGTACCATAAGTCAAACAACAGATGGTTTATTGTACCATAAGTCACACAACAGATGGTTTATTGTACCATAAGTCAAACAACAGATGGTTTATTGTACCATAAGTCAAACAACAGATGGTTGATTGTGCCACAGTCAAACAACAGATGGTTTATTGTGCCATAGTTAAACAACAGATGGTTTATGCTTAAGAAATGAAACATCTGTACCAGTGTTTTATCGCTGAATAAAATATAAGTACGAATTCTGACACAATTTGAAGCCTATGATTGACGTCTCAGTGTAAGGGGGTGGCATATGCCGCATCAGCCCCCTCTAAATCCGCCTATGAAATCTTGCAATGCTTTTAGATAAATTAACAAATTAAAGATTTAAAATGCAGGTGAGTTGTTGACATGCTAGTTTTTTTCCAAGGTTGTTTTATGTTTTTTGCAGAAATTGCCATGTGATTATAAAGCATGTAGACCAGCACTAATATGTTATCTACTTATAGATCTAGCTCTATACCTTATTTTGATCTAATGAAATAAAGAATGTCATCAATCCATCACATTTAAAGACTCTAGATCTACTTCACAATATGAACATGTATAAATCGAACGCGATAATGTGAAATATGTAAACAAACAAAAACCAATACAATAATACAATAACAGGTAGAGCAGGTAAATATAATACCTGAAAAATAGCCATAAATGGTCTGTTTTAGACTTCCATTACCAATTAAAACATTGGTCAAGTGGACACGGACGTAGGCTTGTAAAACCAGGGTTGTGGGTTCGAGTCTTATCTGAATTATTTTGCATAAACATTTTTTTTCCATTATTCTTTTTAGTCACAATTATGTTGTCAATATGTGATTTTGATCATATAAGCAGTTGAATCGTATAATAATGCACCGATTAAATTAAATGTACTTGTAAAGAGTCATTAGATCTACTATATTCCGGTACTACTGATGTGACCTATCATATTGAAAACAGATCATAACATGTTAAACAGCTGCTTGTTCAAAGAAATACTATGGACCACCTGACTATGCTAATGGGTGACTTGATCGAAAAGGAAAATATGAATAAAATAAGAATTGAGTGAAATTTTGTAGATCTATTGTATGATAAAAAACTGCTACCACTGAGGCTCAAACTTACTTTTAAAAGACCATTTTTCATTACATGTCAGTCACCTCTACCTACTGCTCTATGTATTTGTTTGTGGATTTGGATAGTTTGCTTTCATTAATAAGAATGAAAAAAAGGTATTTAGATCTATACAGACGAAAACCCATTGACTTTCATGTTTACATTTAATGGACGAAACACCATTATCGTGTGGGATTAATAAGTAGACCTAGATCTATATTTATTTGTTTTCAGCGTAATTCATGCCAGCAACCTAGATCTAATAAAATACATGTAAGTTGGACAGTCCGTCTCTACTTATAGATATAGCATGTTGTGTATTGATTATTCTGTGTTTGCACGCTTCTAATGTTTACTTCTTTTGTAGGAGTTACGGACCTTTAAACTCTTGGGAATATAAACAAGGACAGCCATTTTGAATTTAGTTTGAATATTAAACAGTTCCATTTCTTTAAATTTCAATGAAATGCAACATTCCCTTTTCGCGGGATTAACTGTCAAATTAAGATCGTCTGCTGCACAATGCCAACATGCGCACTCGTCGATTTTTGGCAAATAATAAGGAATGCGACTGCGCTTGGACCTGCGCGCATCTCACCACCTGCCCTAGACCTGCGCATTGACGACAGTTTTTCAGACGATAAATCCGGCTGACCGAGTCATTCATTGATGAAATTAGTAATAAATATGACTTGTCAAACAACTTCCTCTACGCTGTTCATAATGGTAACGAAAACAAAGGCCTTACCACAGAATGTTGACGATTTTTCACCTTTGTTAACTCGTCTACCTTCCTTGTTGGCATAATTTTCGACGGGATGATCAATTGGCGCATGCGCAAACTAGAGCATAAATATCGCGGGAAATTCAGATAGCACTAATATTAGATCTTAGTTCTTCATAGAAAACCATGCATTTTTGATAACTTTTGATGTGTCGAAGCATTTGCCAAACAGAAGAATAGCTCAAATGCGAAGGGTTTTCTCTGAAGAACTAATTAGATCTATGTTTTGAGTTTAAAAATCTCGCTCTCGAAGATAGCATCATGGTCTACATCCTAATTAACCAACCCTGATACAGTATATTAAAGTAATTACACTAATCCAACTATCTATTCGTGTAAGTGTATGGCTGGTATTAACATAATTTACTTGAAATAAGATTAAAAACCCAGTTTTAGCAAAAAGTGATGCATGTACGTGCGTTTTAGGGGTAGGCATACACTTGTCTACAAGGAAATCTATATTTTAGTAGGCTACAGATCATCTATAAAATTGATTAATTAAAGAAGATACATATGCATGTGTTTTTGAATGACCATCGGCACAGATATGGGAGCTTCAAACACTTTACTCACGATCATTTTATTTACTGTGTCTCTATGTGTACATGTATACTAGTTGCAACCATCTGCATATAAATCCAAGCAGTTGTATATATACCTACTCATGTACCATTAATTACTACTTCTCATTACTCCATACATGCCTGGACCGAGGTGACTGATAAGGCTCATGCCACGTTTAAACAATAATAGTGTTAAATGTAATTACCCTTTTAAACAGTGAAACGTAATCTATAATATACTATTAATATACTAAAAGTCCCTTTTCTGAAATAAGTGAATGCATGAAGTACTCTACACTATGTATAAATGTGGTTGATCTTTCCTCGTCGCCATATCTAATTGAAACTAAATATACTTGCATATTTGACAAAGTGACTGATGACTCATAAAACAACAAACACCCACGCCCGCACCGTCGAGTTTTAATGTTGAATGTACACCTTATCACAAAACATTGGGTTACTAGAGTTAACAGGCACTTAAATAGTATAACTTTTGGCCAGTGTTAAACCACACTTCGTCTACAGTTGGATTGTTTGGTTTTAGTTTAAACTACATGTCATAGAAATTTCAAAACGGATTATATTGAAAATGGCAGAAAGTGCTTACGGTGAAAACTTTTTGAACACCCTACGACGAACGGACGGTAGCAAAAAGCTGGAGCTTCGTGAAAGTCGGAGATGCTGCTGTAGGGTATAACCCATTCTTTGTTCACTATTCTGTTTACCAATTAGTAGTATACTATGTGTTGTATGTTTGTTCCAAGTTTACCGATCACGTGGTTGGCCGATCAAGCGAGTCAATAGGTTGTAAGATCTGTATAGATACACGATTAAACGATGCCACTATTTTAAGGTGCGTCGTATGTTTCGGACGGTCACACAGGGTATACGTTTGCCTTATTATTTAGCTACGAGCCACAAGAAACCATACTTTAAGTCTACCTGGCTCTATTGATTTTCTCTGTCATATTCTGCAAGATTAATACATAGGCCTATATCATAATAGTTTAACTCTGTAAATATTCTAGCCTACAGCAGGCGAAAATGTAAGCCCGTTATGTTATATATCGCTATAAGTATACGTCGTATACTTTAGAATCTATAGATGTAGATATTTGCATTTTAAATACAAAAATAACAGCACAAACAAGAAGATCTAGATCTAATAGATTTTAGTAGATGGTTCCTTATTTGTTATATGCTTGAACGAAATATCACGGACAAGGTCCGTGGGAATATAAACATTGCACAAAATATCATTTTTTACCAAATCTCTCAATTATGTTTGAATAAATATATAACATAAAATCAGCGCGTGATGGCAACCATAAAACAAACAAAAACAAGCAGAACTGATACCTTTAAGGTCATTGTGATTGAGACACTGAGGGTGTGTATGAAGTGAATATCTATATTTATTCATCTTCAATATTGCCAGGGACCTATATAAAGGTCATTTTGATGCTATTATTTTCATACTTTAAGACTATTCAAACGGTTCTTTTTTTAAAAACTATATTTACTAAGCATACACTAATAACTGTTCGAAACCGTCTTCGTGTACCGGGCCAAAGATTTTAACGCGCTAACCCGAGAGTGCAACACACAGTGGGGCGAAGTTTTTTAAGATTACTTCCGCATTGAAATCGAGGCTGTCACAACTTTGTAGCTAGTTTTGTGTATGTTAATTCGTGAAAACAAGTGTTTATTCAACAAAAAGGCAGTATATTCAACCAAATTCCAACCCACGACGTAAATCATTGGTTATACATTGTGTCTTATGAGTTTGAGTTGTTGTCAGGGATGGATTACCTTGAAAGCGCGCATTGAGTGTTCCACTTTTTGAGGTAGTGACGTTTGTTTGCAAATATCACAAGACTTGTATATCTGACACAGTGTAAACTAGTAGTATGCGAAGATCTGACTATGAAGACCCGGCTGCAAGGCCTCTGTTTGGAGAAAATCATCCACAGGTAACAGCAAAGATGGGGTAGAAGGTTTACTGGTAATCCACAAATTGGATGCGATCACAACTTTTTTTTATTATCATTATAATATTTGTAGATGATTCCAAGACATTGGTATTGTTAGAAGCTAAGAAAATCAAGAACTGTTAATAGTTATTTAAAAAGAGAAAAAGAACAATTTGTTATTATAAGTTTGTGTTGTTGCGTTGGAGAACCATGTATTTGTGTAACTATTAGCTGTACAAATTATACACTCTTTGAACTGTTTTCATTCAGATTGTTCAAGATTGCAAAGTCACTAATTGAATACCTGTGTGAATTGTTGCCAACTTTGCTTTGGTATTTAGAATAATGATATGTTATATAAACCCTGTTTCTGTGTTAATGTGTGTTTTAAGCTATGAATTATTGGATTAAAACTATAAACTCTATTCAGGTAATGTTCAACTATTTCATGGGTATTAGGGTAAACAGTAAATAAGGGTGTCCCTCGCTGTCAGGGATGACAATCTGAACTGTTGCCCACAACCTATTGGCCCTGGTAAACAGTCCTACCACACACTTACACATACAAAATGTTGATGTTTTTATAAGGAAGATGTTGTCACAATAATCAACAAGAAAACTTTTCTATACAACTTTGTTAATACATACTGATCTCAACATGCATGCTCATTTATATTTTCAGGATAGAATGTGTAATCTGGTTGTAGCAACATTCACTGGAATTATAGTGGCAGTAAGTATCAAAGAGTTGTGTAACTAGGTTATGTTGTTTTGTGCATATAGACCGACTCCTATCTAATGTGAACACAACATAATAAAAGAATTAGAAGTAAAGATATATATTCAGTCACCTGTGTGTGTTGTTAGATTTGAAATAAACAAGTCACACTGCTGTACAGATTAGAAATGATAACAACAAAATAAAATCAAGGGTAAAATAGTCAGGACAACCTAATTGTTGAATGGTTATATGTGTATACAAACCTGTTCAACTAAATATTATAGAACATTTTTATCACATGTCCTATAAATTATAAATATCAGTCAGTGATTATTAACCTGTCAACATACAATGAAGTACATTTGATTTTTTTCCTGTTTTATAATTAAATACTCAAACATGATAATGCTGATATCAAGAACACAATTAAAACACATGGCCTTTAATACAATTACATAATTATAATAAATACATGTACCACAAAAAGCATCTTGTACCTTGTTAACTCCCATAATAACGAAGGAAAGAGCTTTAAAATGTAACTAAACCCAGATTGGATTACATTATACGGATATTTGTGATAGTTTTGGTTATTCATTGTACTTATACAAGAATGCTGAGTATAGTGGACCTGTACTGACAAGTGTTCATGCAGTTTAGATGTACCAAAAAGGACTCATTCAGGGTGTCCTATAAACAGGTAAAAGCAAAAACACAACAATCCTGAATGCTTCACAATGTTTCAACTCATGCTTGACTAAAAGATCTGATCACTCATTGACATTAATGAATGACGTTAACATATTAACATATATGCACGAACCTATAAACCATGGAATGGCAACTGCCTTCTGAAGCTACAGAGTTACTCTGAACGCTCCCGTTAAGCGAGATTACCTCCGAGACCTTATCATTTGAGCATGTCCGCAATTTTGTTTCACTGTATTTCAATCGCTAAAGATGCTAATTTTATCCACCAGGACTAATTGTGTGCTCTAATCATAGCATATATTTCCTTCATATTTGTTATCAACAAAAACTTCTTAAAGAGAAGGGCCCCTGCTGTGAAGTATAGGCATACACCCACTATGGCCTCTACCACGATAACATCAGTAAGATGCAGGCGAGGAGATGCAAAATTAAGATAATTCTCACCCCGTTGATTTGATGACACCAATTATATTTAGGGTGTGTGTTTGGTCATGTATATTCTCCTAACTCCACTGGCACGTGTCCTTTGTCAAAACATTAAACAACTAAATCAACAACTATGTATGGATCATTGCGTATCCAGGGGAACGGGATCTAACCAACATATTGAGACCAAATACGGAAACTAATAGAAATAACCGACTTTAGCCTATCGATACATTGACGGAAACCCCCGATACTTACCTAGTGTAATCTCCAGACAACGTGTGCACGCTAAGGATGCTGTGTAAAATATTATTCATTATCGTTTTACCGATATCGGGGAGTTGACAATCCATGGTTTATAGGTCCGTGATATATATGATGACAAGAATCAGATATTTGCACACAAGTTACATTTTTGTATGTCCAATAATAAGTTTACTCTTTTTTTCTGTTTCAGGTAACACTAGTTAGTGCTTTTGTATTTCCAAAGTGGCCTCCAAATGGAATCAATATATTCTTTGCAGTTGTTATGGTCCTCATTGGCTTTTCTCATTTACTTCTGGTGAGTATGTCAGCTGACGCTGTGTTCATATTTCAATTGTTTCATTAGTTTATTATTTAAATATGACTGGGAGACATACTATTGCTGTCTAGATGGTTTCACAATTTGCACTAAGCAAACATCTTTTTAGTTTACAGATAATTTTTGTTATGTTTTTGTCTTCTTAACTTCAACTACAAACAGTATAACTACTCAGGCTGTTGTATCCAGTAATTAGACTATGCCAATGTCCATGTTTTCTTGAGATTCATAATTTACACACTACACTGTGCCCACTTGAACATCAGAGGCAGACTTTTGATGCACTCTTAGGAGAAAGATATATTGTAGAAGTATATAGCTATAAATTGATTACTTCTGTAAGATAATGGTTCGTAGTACAAGTTTGTATAGTTCATCTAAATTTTTTGTTCAAGGCTTAGTACTTAGAGTGGTTTAAACCATGAGATTGTAAGATACTCACCAGGAAGCAACATGTACATTTTGCCTATAAGCCATTCTAGTACAATGATATGTTTTCACTACTTGAGTATATTTTCTCATGGAATCCAAATAACACTATAAACAAAGGTACCATTTAAAAACTAAATATTTCATCTTTATGTACAATATGATGTAACTGTTGTTATCTATTGTTTCAGATTTACTGGTACCGACTAGGAGATTTGGAACCCAAGTTTTTACGCATGATATTTTACAACGCTTTTACAATGGTGTTACTGTGTGTTTGTGGTAATTTGTACATTCACAATGTTGGAGTAGCGAAAAGGTAACACAAACAGAGAGTCATGGCACAAAGTTATTTGACATGTTTTCTTGTGCTTTAGTTGTACCTTATCTTGTGACAAAGCAACGTTGTGATACACCTGATGTCTACTGTGATTCAATCTCCTTTCCTATGGCAACAGAAGCTATGCCATTCATAGATATATATTCATGGGCCCTAATTTGTTAAAGGGTCAATTCTACTGGAAATAAATGTGAACGGAAGACATCAACAAGCAAGTGAGTTAAAGACAGTGCTAACAGGACAAAGGTTTTTGGTAAATACAGGATTTTGGGAGACAGAAGGTTTTCTTAGACATTTAATGGAGAGTGATAGTTAAACGGATGTGGATCAACTCTTCGAATGAGAGACATGATCATGGGGCTCCTAGAATTGTCTCTTGTAATATTTCAGCTGTCACAAAACATTGTCATTATTTGTAGTAACTGTATTGCATTAAGATTGTAGACGCAAAACTAGTGAGTACTGTATGTTACAGACAAAAGCTACTCTTGTGTTGTAACCCACGTATGAATTTTATAATTGTACCAATACATCTCATATGCATTCTCCTAACATGTTCTCTCATGCATGATATATGAGTCTTTAATAGATCCAGATTGGTTTAACATGTATAAGCCTGCCATTAGAAGGTAAGTATACAGGTGTTCAATGGTGTAGTGTGACAAAACAACAGTACAACAGGCACATTATGTCTCCTTGTATTACATCATGATTATACAACCATTTACACAGATATCAAATTTCACTTTCGGATGACATGGTGTAGCTTTAGAACTAGTTGTAAACTTCAGTTAAACATACAATGTGGAGGTTATCGGCTTTAAGAGTGGATTTAGTACAAGAATGTGATTATGTGTTGGGTTTCCTATGTGTACAACTCTCAAGGTAGTTTTAAGTTTTACATTCCGTATCCTTATCAGCTGTCATTGTCTGAATAAGCAAGTCCCTGGTGTGCTTTAGACATGTGTCAGCAAATGTAAGGCATTTCAATCTCTTCAAATACTACGTAAAAACCCTGTCACACCTATCGGCTTTGCCAATGCGTTGTTAAATTTCCCAGAGCGCCGTGAGATCTAGATGGCGATTGCTTGCACTCTCGCGGCGCTTCCACTTCGTGCATCAAGTTGTCATGGCACGCGCACTGCGTATGCACTGCACATCCAAGTTGCTCCGACTGCGCTGACGGCATTCGGAGGTAGTTGAAATAACTAGCAGGGTCCTCATGTCGAAACTCAGGCATGAGCCTATGTTACCTGTAAGTGAACATGCATCAGCTGTCTGCCTTTGTCCAGCCATACTGGAACCCAAAGGTTACTACGCCTTGGTGTCCTCCGTCTTAGTCTGCAGATAGGCAGAAGCCCTGCTTGATGGTGCACATCAGTAATGGCACTCAATATTCCCAAAACCAAAGTCATGTATATTTCAAGCAATGTATATTTTGATTATTCTGGATTATTTTAGAACGCTGTGGGAACGCCGTCCTGGTGTGCTTAACAATGCAATACAAATGTGATGCAGGTCTATATTTCTTCTTCTAAAAGTAGAAATTAAAGACACAAACTCTTGTCATTTATAACATAACATATAAATGTAGTCATGCCAATTAAATAAGCACTATTTTATTATTATCACTATATAACTAGTGTAAAAGTTATATAACAAACCCGTAAATAACAAGAGTTGGCATATTTCAAAGTGTTTGTGGGTAATTACATTTTGATTACACAAAGCTTCACATTTGATCAATTAATGCAACTTCTTGAATGTTTTCAATATACAGTGTATAATAAACACTTGTGTAATACATGTATCCTCTTTATCTAACTCTAGTGCATGCTGTAAGTTGTTACTGTTATATTTTCATGTATATCAATGGGGTAGGCGTTTGAATACGTGTATCATCTATCACAATTTGTGTTTCAAAAATGTTAGTACACATGCACTGAAGTGTACATGTATAAAACTGCTCCTATACTGAGATTGACAAGCAATTGATACTGATTTCTATGGTATACATGTAATACATGATTTTATGTTTTGTTTCAGTCTCTATGCTTATAACCATGCTTGTTTATTTTGTTCTGCTGCAATTTATTGTTGACTGTCCATGTATTGCTTGTATATTGTTATTTTGTTGTGCTTCAAGATGCAGATTTTTTCAAACCAGCAAGAAAAAACGAAATGTCAATCATGATTCAAATTGATGACACATGTTAACATACTTACTTTATAATTCCATACTGTTTTGTTTTTAAAAAAAAATTTTTGGGGGGGGTTAATTTAACTTTCTAAGGCATTTGTTTCCATGACAACCATTCTACACTATATATTCCCAAGCTTGTATAATTCAGAGTGACATCATCTACAGAACCAATCACAATTTTAGTTTAATATTTTGTACTGTTCTTTGTGATACATGTATTTACAAGATAAAATAGTTTTTTATAACTAAATGACCAACACTTGCAATATGTTCTAAAGGCGCACACACAAGAGTATGTATGAATTTATGATCACTACACCTGATATACATGACGCAGCTTTACATGTGTTTTAAATCTTAATTGTAAAAAGTTGTATGTAGTGTAAATGCAACCGAATTTATATTTAACCAAGTTACTTCCATTTAACATCTGGTACAAGAATATAATCTGGAATGTGTTCAAAAATGGGTTAGTGGTTGTATTACGTAATCGGTAAGCAAAAGATTTCTAAATGCTATAATGTTTGTCTGAAGAAAGTACCATGTAGTGTAGACCCAATGTTTTGTATGTGCTTGAAATACCAGATACTGTGCCATCAGTCATGTTACCTGCTGTGGGGGAATTGCAATGGTTCTATAGATATAAGTGCTTTGACTGTTGGTCTGTGTAATTGATACTTATTTACTTTCTGTTACTAAATTGTAAAGTGCTCCAATATTGACCTGTGCCTCAATGTTTATACATGATTGTCAGTATTTATAAAGCTGTCACCTTTTTAAATCAGTACTACAAAACTCACTGATAGTTTGTTTTGTCATTCTCTCTAAATTGTTTTGATAAATACCTTGTCTTATACTATTTGGACACTGTTTTCTATACAAGTACGCTCATGATTTTTGGCGACTGATTAAAGTATCAATTAAGGAAGCAGTGGTTTGTGGTCCGTTTGCTATTTGAGGCCAGTGAGACCAGGTCAATTATATCAGTAATGGTTTTTAATTGATTTGTCCGGTAATACTCAATTACTTTCATATGCTGACATTATATTGAAGTACACTAAATGTAGCTATTACAGCTTATTGTCATGGCCTTTATAGATACCAGGGCTTCATGCTGACAATGCAGGTTTTTTCTGTAAACTTGTAATTTTTTCGATGTTATATAAATGTAAATACTATGTACTCGTCAAGTGTTCTATGCTATTTTATGTCAGCAACACCACAGATGCATGTCTTATTGTTGTTTAGAGGTTGTTGCTTGAAAATAAACTATTTTTAATAATACAGAATTGTGTTGTATTGATGTGTATACACGTTCTTTCAGTTGAATATATATATTGCGCACTCAACACAATTTCAGAGCTTGTAAAAAGACAATTAATAGTGATTGTCATACTCTGTACCCAGGCTGATTGTCATACTCTGTACCCATGCTGATTGTCATACTCTGTACCCAGGCTGATTGCCATACTCTGTACCCATGCTGATTGTCATACTCTGTACCCAGGCTGATTGTCATACTCTGTACCCA
>ENA-OREC01001689-OREC01001689.1-marine-metagenome-genome-assembly--contig:-NODE-1689-length-11457-cov-12.030053_pt1 | contig 11457 bp, 6 predicted proteins | sample MGYA00248626_ERZ508543 | MGnify/ENA primary metagenome ERZ508543 (study PRJEB26211, sample SAMN05518279) | marine metagenome | isolation source: Puget Sound, Washington, USA | host: Bankia setacea... | reverse complement strand
CGAGTGTGCAGCCCAGAGAGACATGAGTGTATATAGGAGAGCAACGAGTGTGCAGCCCAGAGAGACATGAGTGTATAAAGGAGAGCAACGAGTGTGCAGCCCAGAGATAAATGAGTGTATATAGGAGAGCAATGAGTGTGCAGTCCAGAGATACATGCGTGTATATAGGAGAGCAACGAGTGTGCATCCCAGAGATACATGGGCGTATATAGGAGAGCAACGAGTGTACAGCCCAGAGATAAATGAATGTATATAGGAGAGCAACGAGTGTGCATCCCAGAGATACATGAGTGTATATAGGAGAGCAACGAGTGTGCATCCCAGAAAGACATGAGTGTATATAGGAGAGCAACGAGTGTGCAGCCCAGAGATAAATGAGTGTATATAGGAGAGCAATGAGTGTGCAGCCCAGAGAGACATGAAGAGGACATACATGATCACAAGTTCCCACCATTGACTATACCAAACCGGCCAATGCCATTTCACATCTCACTGACGAATATAAACATCATCATCAAACAAGTTTCCATTGTATATCAGTATGTTCATCATTAATTACATTGAAATTGGTCTCACCGTTTTACGCAGACACAATTTCCTTAAGCGGAAATTAATTTTTAATCTCGTTTCAGACGGATTGCCACGCCGTATGTCCTAAGCACGGGATCAATACCTATTTACCGTTGAATATTTTAATTTGCTCTTGAATCGATAACAATCACTGTTTAAATCTTCACGTTCCCAAGGCTACCTAGAAAAACTGCAGCACGCACTCGAGTGGAACTGATCACAAACCGGATATGATGTCATGTGTCATAAAGCTCATACAGACGCGCACTTCCGTTGTAGGTGTATGTACAGTGAGATAACAAAACAAGATGTCTTTTCATTCATTTGCGCGAGTGTAAACCAGTCTTTTCAAAAGGTATGTAGTTCAGAAACAAGTCAGGAAATAGGTTAGATATAACACGTCATTGGGGAAATGAATGGGTGTCCGTTCTATTTGTTTGTTCAATATGTATTATGTGAACTTTACCCTAGAATTTCGTAAATAAACCGCTCGAAAACTAGACAAAAACGCTGCGCAATATCTATAGACACATTTAAAAGATATCTAAAAGTACAAATAAAGATTTACGCAAACTTACGTACACAATACTGTTGTCTCTAACGTTTGTACAACAAGCTGTTCGGAACTCCACTGAACGTGTGATTATGGCCGAGTAACACGGTGACTAGAGCACCCTAAATTGTTAATACGTGTGCAGACTTTGTTAAGATGTTCCTTCACGCTATTTACCAGCGTCTTTGGTCCTTTTCTGTCCACTATTTACCAAAGATGACTGTTTCTTTGTGTTGTACAGTCAACATTTAAAGCTTCTTGGGGCTCGTTACCGGTAATCCTTTTACATTTAGAACAATATGGTCGATCAGGTCCCATTTTCCTGCGAATTAGACATGTCATCTCGTGTTACAGAGTTTCCAAGAAATCCGAGCAGTAAAGCGTCTAGAATACCAGGATCGTTCAACGCGTTTAATGTTGCAGACGACATTTCTGAACCCCTCAAGAGCGTTTTGGGCCAAGCAGATTAAATTGATTAATTTCCCCATTGACCCTTTGGTAGAAAATTGAAAATAAATGAAGCTTACGGGCGATGTCGATGTTGTGAAAACTGTGGATTAAAACTGTTTGTTTAAAGCAACCAGATGAAAAGCTCAGCTCCATTAATTTAAGGATCAAATTGCTGTACGTAATTGGAACTGCTTTAATCAAATTTTATGGCTGAGATGGGTTTCTGTCAGCGAGGTTTACACATGATTATATCGCTTTATTCTCTCTCACTGACTTCTACAAACAGTCACATTGTGAAACTTAGAACTTGACCTCATGGGGCCCCACAATCACTACTTGTCACGCAGACTCACCCAATCACAAAACTATACGCACGTTGTGTTTGAAAGTGAAAACTATTCCTAGCAATGTTGCATGATTTATAATTATTGCTACAAGTACATCACAAAAAATAACAGCGATTAAATTTGAGGTCCTCTGATAGTGTTTAAAAGGTAGAACATAGCAACTTTGCGTGATTTATTATTATTGAATCAACAAATACATCAACAGTCTGGTATCGATGAATCATAGGGTACGAATAAAAGTATAAAAGGTACACGAAAACCACCTAACTCTGATCAGACACCATATCTTCCTGTTGTCTACCATTGGAAACATTAGATGTACGTACGCCAACAACGATGAACAGTTGGAAGTGTCACATGGTCTTTAATTTTATGTGTCGTTTATTTCATTACATATATAGGCCTGCTTTGTAAAGTGCCACAGGAAGCAGGTGGTAGAGCACAATAACACAACCCTTCCTATTATAGTTGTACTTGAAATACAAACAGTAAATGCACCATTTCCTATACTCGAACTATACTCCAAGCTGACTGTTCTGATCACACGTGTAAGTACGATTTTCTATTCCACATTCAAAAGAACACGTTTTGGGTTGCACACTTTGAGTACACGCATCCTATTCTATACTCAAACATGACAAACGTATTTGATGAGCGTATGCTATTTTGATCTCAGATGCAGGGTACGATTGGCTATCCAAACTTCAGAAGAACCGTTTAGTGGATTACACATGTCGAGTTTCTTTATGTTTTCAAGTTTGTTTGTAGGAAGGCATAAACAAAGGATGATAAACAAAAGCGTGTTGTTGGCTGCTATAGATAAAACTCTCCTGTCAAAGTTCAACAAACGCAGAGACACGAACAAAGAGCATTATGTTCGTTTAAGCCATTGATGTGACCTCTGATTTGCCATTGGTTTACATTTTACAATACTGAAACTAAATTGTAAGGCATACGATTAAATATGGGTGTCTTTATTTTAGATGACCATGCTTTTATTTCACCGTTGAAATCGGGTCAAAGTACCCTAGATCACATATAACTTCTTAAAAACAAATTAGTTAAATTTGATAGATCTTAAATAATTGAATACACGTGCTGCTCAGAATCGTCACGTATAAGTAACAAAAGAGCTGTGTGTATGTCATAATAGTCATAAATCGTAATGTGGAGGTCGTGGGTTCGAGCCCCATCAAAGGCCCCGTTGTTTCCTTGAGCAAGAAACTTTACCTTACCCTTATTGCTTAGTACTGGTTGGTTCCAGGAACGGATTCGAGCGTGATTTCACAATCGAACTAAAATAAACTGAGGGCCTCATGGAAGATTGACTTATATGTTAAATAAGCCCCCTCGTTAAATATCGTCAAACAATGCTCATGTAGTAATCATTGTATACACATTTTGACGATATTTACAAAAGGGCACATGTTTCGGGATATGAATAGTTAATCCAAAGTTTTAACTAACGCGAAGTCACAATGCAGTAACCCGGGCAACAAAAACAATTCATTGGCTGAGATGGTTAGTGACGATAGTGTTGGAGTTATATCTCTGTATCCGGCGGGCGCACCAACGTCTCTATCGCCCATATCTATAACAACATACAACATCATGTACACCCGCCCGTGGGACCCATACCACTCCGCCGGCATACAATACTCACAAAAAAACATCTACCCCGTAGTCTCCCGCCAGCGCTGATTAATTAAATAGATAAAGGACACAGTAGTACGTTGGTGGTTATAGTTGTATGATGTCGATGTTGCATGTTGTGAGTGTGTGTGTGCATAGTTAAGGTAAAGTCTGAACATGAAATGGTAACCGTGCTTTTAGTGGTTATGCTTATTTTGTAAATGTTTAATGAAAGTTTGGCAGTTGCTACTTCTAGATTCCAATCTATAAATGAGAAAGAGAGAAAACAACAATAAAAAACAAATGTACGCCGTTTTGCTTTTCCCGACACAAGAACTACAACTGATACATGTGCATGGTATTCAGGTTAGTCGTTATATTTATACTTGATAGTATATGTTTGATTGTTATCGACAAAAACTAAGAAAATCATCAGAAATGTCAATAATCTGTCTTGCAGTCTTGTTAACCGAACTTCTAGAAGTGTCATGTACCAAGGTAAGTCCCCCGTGACTGTATTCCGTGTCTGACAGTCCACTTATACTGCACACGGCGATACGTTCTTAAACAGTGACACTTGAAAGGTATCAATCAATATTTGCAAGTTTCAAAGACAATAATTCGATTTTTCACTGCGCTGAACCATTTTCGAATCAGAAGTCATCTGTTTATTTTACTTTCGAGCACTTCCGGTAGGTGACGTGTTCTGTAGAGCCGGTTTACGCGGGAACTTCCGGCGCTTAACAAACTTCTGTGATGTTTTAATGGTCGTGTTTTCATCCATTGTTTTTACAGTGTGTTCTCAACGATAGTTTTCCCATAATTTCCGCAAAACGTAATTGGAAATTCGACACACGTCCAATAAAAATTTATTACAATAATAATTCTTATTATCACACGAAACATCAATAACTAGAAACTAAATCCTACCATGATCGTACGGGAGACGACGCGCTGCGTGTTTTGCTACAACAAGTTTCAACAATAAAACGGTAGCCATTCAGCCATCGACATTGTTGTAGGCCGGTTGATGGTACGACTTGGTCACGTGGCCCGGTGAGAAATCGGGCAATTAAAGTCGGCTTCTACCACCATACCCACTGACTGCAATTATTAACTGCCCTATCTGTCCACAAGCCTATAAGCTCATGTTTTCAAACATTAATCTAAAAACGCGTGCAGTTTTGTGTGAGTGTGAGTGAAACAAAACGTTCGACATTTGGTCACGATAATAGAAAGATAGAGCTTCACCTGCAGCAGTGGATATGATTACAATATGAAAGTCATTGAACGTATTTGAAACAATCAATGACTTCACGCGTAACCATATTTGATCATTGGTGTTCTTGGTACACTCATTTAATCCAGTAAGACAGACTGTTTCGCAGTTATAACAAACTTCTGCTTCAATCCGTAGGCGCGCCTGCTTTTATTCGTCTGTAAAATGGCATCACCATATTGCTACCCTGTGATCGGACCTTCTTCTCACGTGAGGCCAGAGGGCAACACAAAGACAATACTGGTGGCAAAAATGTGATAGTTAACCAAACAGTGAAATAAAAGTTTACGCCAAGCACTTAGGTTGCAGAGTAAGGTTAGATATTTAAGCACCTTTTAACTCAATTCTAAGAGAATGCTCTCCGGCCTAAAGTGGACATAATGCAGACATTTCGGACTAAAAGCCCTGTCCGAAATTATTACTACTTGTACATGATTTGCATTCTTTCTTGCCCTCGGTCTATTTTGTGGGTTTGGTCAAGTAAGTTTGGAAGTGTCGAAAACAATCAGTAAATAGAAGTAAGTACTTTGTAAGTGGGTCCCGTAGAATGCGATTTTATTACAAGCAATGTATAATCAGCCAAAAACACACATTTTCCAGTAATTTTTCATCCATGTAGGGCGGGGTCGTACGACAAGCGAGAACAACCAACACAACATGACCTCCTTTTCTCTTAATGAAGTTCTCATGCTCCATGCACATATGGAGATGTTTCGAGGACAACCTAGGGACAAGTTCCGCGTGCAAACTTGCTACAGTGCATGATTGATGGATTTCACGCACGTGGACGCTGCATGAACCACATTCCTCGAGGTTGGAACACAACGTGAATGTTCTACATGTACATACGTTAACATGTGCTAATTCATAGAATATACATGAAGTACAAAAAGGTGAAACACATACCGTCCACAAAGTGTTTTGTTTTTCTCCGAACACGAAGTACGCGTTTGGACAATAGTTGTGAAAGTGTTGTGATAAACTGGTTCTTATAGACCACGAAACGAAATACGTCATACTCTTACATTGTATTTCATTGAGTTTTCCTTCAGAAGACAGTTACAACCTCCTCCTTACCTCTCCAAAAACACGTACAGGAAAAAGGTTTGACACAGAAATCCTAACAATGTAGACAATCTCTATGAAAGCTGCCATTAAAATATATGAATGTTAGAAATGCCATTCCAGTTAATTATGGGATGTTTTACTTCACCGTTCAAGGTCGCTATACGAGACTGGCTTGGAGTTTTTTTACTGGAATTCTGATCGTGTGGTGACACGTGCGCTTGAAGCCACGTGCACAGACAATGTCGGACATATTTATGAATTAGACGGTATTTAACCACACACTACAGGCTTACGTTTATCTTAAAACACGCGACCTTTTGTGTTAGTAAATGCTGTGTTAACGTAAATCTTGAAAATTACTATAAACTTGTTTGAACTTATGTGATAATGAACACGTGACACATTTGTTAATGTTTAACACACAGAGCTCTCATACTTTAAATTAGTAATTGTGCTTCTATTTGTATGTTGAGTGTAGAAAACACTAAACAAATGATAATTGACAATATTCAACCTCAACAGATATCTTGACATGAAGCCGTGTTTCCCAAATTGCAATGTTGATTTAAAGGGGGCAACAGGACTATATAAGCCGGTAGGTGGCGCTGGGGCAAGCTTTTGTATAATTTTAAACATGCTTCACATTAGGGACACTTTTTCAAAATTAAGAAATATTTACAAATAATTTAGAAATGAAAATTTGCAGGCATCTAGATTGAAGCTCACACAAATCATTAAAATACTTTGATAACACCACCAGAAACATGAGTTTGAGGGGGGAGTGCCTAATCGTAAAATAACCACTGATGTTTGAATTCCAGTAACTGACTGATAGCAGCCGACATACACCACTGTTAAAATAGAGCGCTGAGTATAACAGACAGGGAGATAGTCCAGAGAGTTTAATCATAACCCCTCCCCATTTACTCGCTGCCCTGGTAGCCATTGTTGCGCCTTTAAGTGGTAAGGTTCCAAGTAAGGAGTAACCATACTGATTTACAAAAATAAAGACAAGATGAGTTGAGTCAAAGATATCTCTATTTCTAAAACAACAGGCAAAACATTTAAACAAATATAAATAAAATTACAAAAATGAATAAAAGTTACAATACTTGGTACCAAATAAACTGTTGTATAAATGTCCAAGCAACACAAAGATGTGCATTGTATTCTAATGGTTGGTATCATTTTTAAATTGCAATACATTTGTTCATTACACATCAACATGAAATTGGCAAGGTTCATACAGATATTGTTCACATGTCTATCACCTAGTCGTTCAAGTTTAAGTCCATAGTTTGATCATTAAAGCATTACCTAAAGAAACGAAACAAGAATTACTGTTTTTGTTTTAAATAATTAAACCTTGATACTTAAATCTCTATTATATAAGCTAACGTTGACCATGTCTGTGTTAGAATTATATAAGGTCATTTGTAAGGTGCTTTCTAAAACAATAAATCCCATGGACGTTATTTAAGTCTTGAAAAAATTGTCAAGAAATCCACTGGGTTAATACACTGAGCATTCATACAATCAATACACAGTCAGGAAAGTGAAATGTCAATCCTATAGCTTATCCATTCAACTGTGCATTATTTATTTCTCAAGTTGTTCAAGAGAAAAATTGTTCAAGTGTAAATTCTAAGTAGTAAGATTTCTAGATGTTGTGCAAGTTAAATGTGTGCAGCACCTACGTAGCACCCAAGGGTATGGGCAGAGATTAATTATTGAGTTCCTAATAGCTGTCTACAAATAATGGTGAGAGAAAAACAATCATCAACTTAGTCTCACTATACCAATACACAATACATAACAGTTCAATTATTTGGAGACAAAAACATGTACATTTATAGTAAACTCAGGTTCAAATATTAAAGAATGCATAGCAAGGTCTGCTTTTTATTCATAACATTATAAGTAATGTGGTCTAAATGAGATGTTATTAAATGTATGTTATTACTGATACATACAAGAACTTTACTATTCGTTTAAGTTTCTTACATTAACCTTCTTTTTTTTTATATAAAGAGCTAAAGCGAAAAAAATAATTTTCCATTACAACAATAAAGTTTCATTATTAATAAAAGAAAACCCAATGAAAATATTGATAATCCGATTTAAAAAATACAACAGTAAAGACACCGATGATGGTTTGACACAAAAAGTTGCAAAATGTCTCACCTCTTCTTGACAGCTAACCAGAGGAAATTGACCAGGTTTAGACATTTAGCCATTTTGACAACCTTTCGATATTTGTACACATGGATTATTAATTTTATAGGTGGAATTTTACATCTTCGTTGTTTTACTGAAAACCAAACCTAGCTTCTTTCTTGCAGGATGACAACACGGAGCCCGAGCATTATTAATTTATTACCATATAAAATATAAACAAGAGAGCCATTGTGGGCTGACATTGCTCACCTGAACACAGTAAAACATGACAATACCACTCACACGTTAGAAGCCCACAATTGTATAAATAAATTACGAAACATTTAAAATAACCAATTGGTCAAATACTTAAGCGCTAACATTGAAATTAAAACAATAAATGTTGTATTTTGTATCAATGGTAACCACATCAAACATGACTATTTATTTCATGCATACATGTACCACAGCTTTATGATAAAAATAATGACATCATATAATGGAGATTAGGTTAGTATAATAGTTCCACTTTTAACATATTGTGCTCAGTTAAGCTAATAAATGCAGAATCTGTAATTTTGTACTTCTCCATGGCGATAACACGACATTTAAAATTCATAACAAAAAATCAAGCGTAAGAATTGATCAACTTTCATACCATTTCACATCTTTACATGAATAAAAAAAAGCTGCAAAACAAATAAATCATTACTTAAGCAAATCTGTCAGAACTAAATTAGGGGCAAAGTAATCAAAAAACAAAACACATTTTTCATTTCCTTTAACAAAACACACACCTATATGCTGCATAATTAAAATACAAAGCTATACATTTGCTATAGTATTAGTCAGTGTATAAATATGTTTTAAACTGAAAATAAAACCTTAACAAATATAAAATTTCTTAAACAAAAAATGGAGACATTAATGTTTTATAATACTGGAATATAAACCCGGTACAGTTTTTGCCAAGCTTTGTTATTTACCATTCTTCACCTTGTCCAAAATTCCAACATATTACTAATGCTTATACGACACAGGAGAACCAAAATACTGAACGCAAATTAGAAATAAATGAGATAAAATTCATACTGAATTACTTAAATACTAGTGCACATCAGCAAAGACATTACACAGCATAGGCACTACACGATAAAATCAGCATACACACTACACAATTAAATCAGCATATACACACACAATTAAATCAGCATAGACACTACACAATTAAATCAGCATATATACACACACACAATTAAATCAGCATAGATACTACACAATTAAATCAGCATTTACACTACACAATAAAATCTTCAAATAACTGAGCCTGCTTTACATTTAACAAATATTACAATTAGCGTTTCTAACAGACAGGTAAATACACAACTAGTACAATTAGTGTTTCTAACAGACAGGCAAATACACAACTAGTACAATTAGTGTTTCTAACAGACAGGTAAATACACAAATATTACAATTAGTGTTTCTAACAGACAGGCAAATACACAACTAGTACAATTAGTGTTTCTAACAGACAGGTCAATACACAACTAGTACAGTTAGTGTTTCTAACAGACAGGCAAATACACAACTAGTACAATTAGTGTTTCTAACAGACAAGGCAAATACACAACTAGTACAATTAGTGCTTCTAACAGACAGGCAAATACACAACTAGTACAATTAGTTCATTCGATAAAGAGAGAAAAACTACATTATATACAAAATGTAAAAGTGTAATGTTGTATTTTTGAACAGGAAATTAATATAACAAACAATATACATTATCAAAACCAATCTCAGTGCTATTTGTCACAAGTCAAGTGTTAAAAGCAAGAACAATGCCATTGAAACCAGCTGCTTGGAACCTAAAAATGGAGGTTTTGATAGCAGGCGTGTGTATATTACAGTACACCTTTCACACATATATGTTGTAACCATGAACAAATCTACTGTTTGTGAGACAGAAAATACAATAGAGTTTCATGGGAAATGGAGCTCAGTGTCATAATATATTACTCAAACATACCTGGTCAATAACACATGAAATAGTGAATCAATGAACTGTGCTGGCAAAACTAAAACTAAAAAAAAGGTGACAAATAAACTCAACATACAGTTATATATAGTAGGTTGTTCTATGGGTACTATATCAAAACAAGGTAGGTATAAATAACATGGAATTCTTCATATAGAAAGTATCACAGATAGTTCTGGTACAATACAGTTCAATAGGATACATTAACAAAAATAGACATAGAACACAAATGAGAGCAGAGTACCAATGGAGGGAAGAATGCCAACATGTGAACGTTTGTACATTTAAAAGTACTGCAAAGATCACATTGGAAATCACTGAGAGAAAAAAAGTGATGCAATTTGATAACTACATAGCACATGATATAAAAATGACATTTCAATTATTTGGATGCTATGTACTTGTAATATGAAGCAGGGTTCTCAGAAATATCAAATAAGAAAACAACAAAATTATATACATGTATTTCTTTTCTAGTCATAAAATTAAAATGAATATTGAGTGCTTAATAAAACTTCCTGATCGCTATGTTAAACATCTGTTTGAACATAACTGAACAATCTTAAACTAAACATAACAAAAACAAAAATAAAATCCTAATATATATATAACTATGTGCAAAGTAACAAACATTATTTTTTTCTTCAATTTTTGAACACTTTTTTCACAAATGTTCAAAACCAATTATTGGTCTGATTTGTTTGTCTTTTCTTAAATATGCAAACTTTAATGTGGGTGATCACCTTAATTGGCTGTTATAAGATTATCTGTGATGTAAACCAAAGTACACAACTGTAGTATTTCACTGGGTAGTTGACGGTTTATGTTTACAAGAGTTGGTGCAGAGTGGACAACATCTCTATATCCTCGCCTTGGTCAGGTGTCAGTGGAGATGATTTACACAACTTTGAAATATTCCTGTGCCGCCGTCCATTGCTCCAGGGGGAATCGGTAGGTCAAGGTCATACGCAGTTCTCCCTCCTTACTGTCACGCTTCTCCTTGTCCCCTGTAAATAGATCAAAACAGAAACAAATTAAAACAGAAAAAATATAAAAAACAGAAATAGATAAAAACAAATGGCTGACCACTATAAACTGATTGATCTGATATGGTTGTAACATCATTATATTATTCCACAGTTGTGTACACAATCTACCATTTGAATCAGGATAGACTTCCGTTTACCCATTGCTTACTATAAACACATTTTGTATATTGAAACCTACTGTTCTCAATTGCAAAAATCGTCCCCCCCTCTTCTCCCATCTGTGTGAGACATTTGCTTGTTTGCAGGTGACAGGTGTCTTTACATAGTCCCCCTGTGCTGTCTATCTATGGCATAAACCATTATGGGGGGGGGGG
>ENA-OREC01001688-OREC01001688.1-marine-metagenome-genome-assembly--contig:-NODE-1688-length-11457-cov-13.582865_pt1 | contig 11457 bp, 4 predicted proteins | sample MGYA00248626_ERZ508543 | MGnify/ENA primary metagenome ERZ508543 (study PRJEB26211, sample SAMN05518279) | marine metagenome | isolation source: Puget Sound, Washington, USA | host: Bankia setacea... | reverse complement strand
ATTATAACAATGTCAACGTGTTCCTACGTAATGAGATGGTGTATCTGACAATGTATGAACTAGTATTGGCAGTAGTCTATTGAATCCGTGTTGATGAATAACAATGAATGTCTGAGAGATGTTAACAAAAGGAAATGCTCTTAGTTGAGATAACATTTATAGAAATCATAACTATGTGCACACTGTATGTACCATTGACACGGATTTGCGTGCTATGTTTCCTATCTATACCAAAGTAAACTGTTAAATAAAACTGTGAGGTAAAATTAATTTTGTGACACACATACTGTCTTCAACGATGTTTATGTAATACGAACTGTCATATGTTACATTACACATACAATGTAAGCACAATAACTCCTCGCCCAGTCACTGCACTATGTTCATCTCAACACAGACAGGCAGACAGTTACTTGTGTACCTATGGTTTGTCTGAAATGATGCATTGTAACTTACGACGACGAATGTTAAAGGACGTTATACATTTTAGCGGGTATGTCAGGAATACATCAATAAATAATTTGGAAAGCTTTGTGTTTTACTATCAGGAAAACTAATATCTAACACTTTGGTTTCGCAATCATTTTAATAGGAATCTTATTGCACTTTATTTGTGTTCGTGAAAACATATGAGCACACGTTTACATCCTTATTGTCTTCGAAACAGTCAATTTATGACAGATTGTGTGACAGAAAAGTGGTACTTTGAGACGGAATTGGATAAGTGTTTGCTGCATGTGAGAATTGTATATTTCGTGAAACTACGTCTTCACATCGCACATGTACCTTGTAATTATAGCAATACCATCAACACATCAAACAGTGTTAAACCCTTATACATATGGGTGATGATACATCCAATAAGTTGTGGCTCAATACATATTAATAAAGTTGTATCATTTTTAACTCAGAGTGGCTAGCTGAGCATGTTAAATGCATGTGTTTAGGATTAAATGTAATTATAATGAATGTAGTACGACGGTTAACACTTGCCTGTGTTCTGCAAAATGAATATGAGTGTAGGGCGTTATTGTGGGCATCACATGTGTTTTGTTTATTAAGTATCCATAGGAAACAAAGGAACACACGCCTTGACGTTATTGTGGGCATCACATGTATTTTGTTTATTTAGTATCCATAGGAAACAAACTAAAGGAACACACGCCTAGACGTTATTGTGGGCATCACATGTGTTTTGTTTATTTAGTATCCATAGGAAACAAACTAAAGGAACACACGCCTAGACGTTATTGTGGGCATCAAATGTGTTTTGTTTATTTAGTATACATAGGAAACAAACTAAAGGAACACACGCCTAGACGTTATTATTGGCATCAAAGGTGTTTTGTTTATTTAGTATCCATAGGAAACAAACTAAAGGAACACACGCCTAGACGTTATTATGGGCATCAAAGGTGTTTTGTTTATTTAGTATCCATAGGAAACAAACTAAAGGAACACACGCCTACTATTACTACATTTGTTGAATCACGTACATCTGCTGAATTTGTAGAAGTCTGTCTCAGTAGCCTCTGATCTGCACAAACATTCCGTTAATTTAAGCTTGATGAATATTGCTGACTTCAACCTTTTCCCTATCGATACTGTTCTGCGGTATTAATGGTGTCTACGTGTAATAACTCAATAACGTTACACAGGTTAGTTGGATACATATACTGAAAGTTATTCGGGTAGACATATGTACGTTAAATACAAAGGAGAGTGAGTTACTTTGAATGAAGGGCAAACAACTGTTGAAAGCATAACAACCGCGATGTGGTATAGAATTGACCTCACACGTGTATGCAACAATTACAGCACTATATGTACACACACGTGGTTAAATATGTCATACATACAGGACTAAAAACGCAATAATAGTTTTATTTCATTCACCGCATTTTACAATGAATGTGTTATCCTGTCATCACTGATAGTTCTGTCACGTTAATATATACTGTGGGGAAACAAACTTAGCTTTTTACACTCGAGGAAAGAACCCTACACTATTGAAATGCATTACTACCACACAACCAGCTTAACTACATGTACATGTAAAGGTCCTGCCTACAACACTTGGTGCAAAACTACAATAACATACTTGAAAACGGATAAGCACCACTTATACAGTACATCAACCCCTGTCGATATGTAGGGAGTTCACTAGTCTGCATTGACATTAGAGTTGTATTAAGACCGGTGATTAAATGATGAATCAGTTTGACAATGTTTGTGCACATGTTGACATTCCATAATTGAACTGTGTGTTGATGAATACCAATGTCCGTTACGTGGAGATAAAGTGAGTATAGAACCTAAAGTGGTATAGAGGAATTAGAACAACACACACACTGGATGGTCATCCACAAAGAATAGGAAGGAGAGTTGGAAATTTAACATGAAGCGCAAGTGTTAAAGCTGGTGTTGTTTCATGTAAATACTACTACATATATAAACCGTTTTATTTCTATTTTGCGTTAGCATTCGTCCGATGAATTCGATTTTGCCAATTCATTAGGTAATAACTCTTCAAAAACAACTACACATTGCGTCATTCACTTAATTGTTATATTTACTCAATACATTGACAGCATTCGCCTGTGCTATATGGTTCGAGTTGACAAGTTATGTTTAATTGTTCTCGTAGATCAAGCCATACTAATCCACTTATATGGTGACAAGAATGTACTCCAATTCAGTAAAGAAGTAGCAAGTTCAGGAATCCAGGCACACGGCCATATAAGCTGGTCTTCCTCTTCTAACAAATATGAATGACCGTTTATTGCGAATCAAATCACCCTGTATACATAACGTAGCCCTATAAACATTGTACTTATATATGTTATTTAGCAAGTACGCTTTTGAGCAGCTGTGCATCAAAACCCGTTTAGCATATATATGTTTGTGTTACTGCATTTCGGCATGTACTGATTGACATGTATTGTTGAGTGAACTCTTGTTACATCAGTTTTAGTTTAAACAGAGAAGAGAAATGTTATTGATTTGATAAGTTTGCAATACATACTCGATTGATTTTTGATGTTCATCAATACACACTTCTACAGGAATCATTCATGTATGTTTTGTAGTTGAAATAAAATTGAGCATCTGTTCGGGGAGTAATTGCAAATAACAAGAGAGGAATCGAACTACACAGTGTGTACATATTTAAATGTAACTTCATGCATGTTCCTTATAATTAAAAAATACATCACCAATACAATGAGCTGAAGAGAAGACATTCAGCCTAAATATTGTGATTCAATTGTTTAGGTAAAATGTTGTCATCTTTTAAAAGTTGCTTCAAATGAAACAGTTGTGTAAACAATATGCACTAGGATAGCGCTTACAAACTTTATTAACAATGACCAACAGTTTACCAGATACGACTTGCTCATAAAGTTCAACCGAAACATTTGATATACTGACTGTGTAATGACTACATATATTTTAAATGTTCATGTGTGTTAAATTGAACTCATTATTCGACAAAGATTGTATAAGTACTTTGTCTTAAGCACGTTTAACATTAACGCACACTGTTTTGTTGAGTACAGTGCATTTACGTGTAAACCGTATCTATACCTTTGTTCTTTTAGTTTGTGAAAACGTATATGGTCATAGTTACACATAAGTTTGTGTGTTTTGATCTTTACTATCTTTATCATGAGCGAACTAAACCAGCTTATCATTAAACCAATGAGAGCATTGGATGCCGATGTTCTTTCGTGTATCACGCTTTGTTAGATTTTGATATAATCATCACCTATTAATGCATATTACAAACTCGTTGTCCGCTTAATGAAATATACGGCTTACTGACGATAATACAAAACCAACTTACGCGTCTTTTGTTTACTGTTATACTCATGCTATATACGGTCAGCGTCTAGTGACATTTCCATAACCTTAATCTAATATATGTCTCATGGTAATATAGACTCATTATATTGCACAATGAGAACAACTAGGTGTGAAGAGGCAGTGTCTAAAAGACATGGATATCGCATAGTAGTCATAGCGTGTGTCAAAAAATCTCTAAGGTGGCGAAATAAGTATCAACAAACAGTACGTGTTATTTTCGTAACACTTTGTTGTCGCTTGTAATTGTGTTGTGTGTCGCAACTTCAATGAAAAAGGTGTTCTTGTCTCGAATTACCAGAACTATATAAAACATTAAACACAAGAACACTCGCCATGTCATATACATGTTTGATTGTTAAGAAATGACGTATCTGTGTGATATGTTTATATTTTGTCAATACATCATTGATGATAGAAGTGTATAGAAATGTTATTCCAACTCACACATGGATTGTATCGCAGTTATGACTACGTATCTGGTGACCTGGTAAATGGAAAGTGGTAATTGTCAAATTCGTAACGTAAACACATTTACCTTAAACAAAGACGCCGGAAACGAGCTAAAATGGTACACTGTTCATGGGACAAGGAGCCTTGATGTTCATGCCCTCAGGTGAATTATTGAGCAAATAATGACATGCACATACCAATGTTGTAATAAGTCTGATGCGATATTATACGGTTTCATTTTGATATAACTGCAACTAAATGGCTAAAGTTCTAAATGAAACCATATGATGTTAAGTCACAAATTGGTGTCGATGCGGGTTCAGTGTCTGACAGACGGATGCTAACTATTCGACTTACGGTTGCCAGTCTGGTCGCCTACGACTGAAATCTGGTCTGGTTGGAGAGTAACATAACTGAACCATGTATGGCTTCTGAAAGAGGTATAACCACGGGCATTGGGTAATAACAGGAAATGTATATATTAGTTGCAGTACACATTGCTGATGTTGGATAGTAACTAGAAGATAAAAAGTACACATTATGTTAGAATTAGCTTGAGTACTTTTAAGAAATGTCAGCCATGGTTTACGGTATGCAACCTATTGTTTTTGGTAAATCCGTAAATCCGTATACAAGATTAGTTCTGATATATTTATCATATACCACCTTAACGTTATTTTTTATTATACATTGAACGATTGTAACATAAAAACACATGTAGATGGTCTGAAACAGCCCGCGCGAAGTAAAAGTTACAATACGAATGACTTTTAAATTGTTTGTTATAATATGGTTTATTCGTCTCTTTAATCATGTATTTACTACACCTAGGCGGATCGATATTGTGCAAAATGTACCCATACCCTAAAATAATAACAACGCATTGTTTTAATGTTGTGTCTGGTACTTTAAGGCATACTGAACAACATACTAAAAGTTGGACAAAAACGGAGCACGGGAAAGTAAAACAATATGACGTTTAAAAAATGGCCTTAAATGAACAGAAATGGACCTATTCTCGTCTTATTCTGCTACATTTCATTGTTTCTATCAATGGTAGTGTCATAACTGTGTTAAACTATGTCTAAGCGAACACCCAGTGTTTCATTGTCAGAACTATGGTCTTTCATTTATGACGTCATATTATTGCGTCATAGGCGTGTCAATACATCATGTCTATTTTTGTGAAAACACGTTTTAAGATATTTCTTTTGGCCTGGTCGATGTGGAAAACAGTATATCACAATGTGGACAATTTTGACTAACGTGAAAGTCGTAGAAAAATGACGCCTAAAACAAGATGGCTGCCAGCTGTAGCAGCAAGAACAAGAAGTATACCAAACTTCAATGTTTTCAAAACACAGTTGTTTCTGGAAAGGAAGTGACATTTATACTGACATCATGACATCATCAGTGTCAATGAACAACTTTGGTGTTAAGCGCTGTCTGACGTCATGACACGTAATATGCGACATATTATAGCTTCGCAGATCATCTTGTTCATCATTCTCTTCTGTCACTTGTTCATTTGATGACTGCAAAAAACAACTCTAGATGTGCTTATTTAGATGTTTATAAGCTCGTTGTTAAAAAAAGACATACTACCAAAGTCTAAGCGTAACCATAATTATTGTTCGACAGAACCTTTGACCAAGTCGCGTTTATCCCTTCTTCGCATGTTTACAAGGGGATTCATTAGCTCAACTGTAATTGTACACTAAATTGTTTATAGTATGTGAACAGTGTATCCGACATTGAGTTCGACCTTTCATTAAACACACATCCATTCCGGTTAAAACGTGATAATCAAGGTTTGGAGTATTTTCCTTAGAATGTTCTATTTAAGTGTTATGGTCGTCTTAATTGTTCTAGTTGTGTCCGAAAAGAGAACAAGTCAACAGTAAATTGGCATGAAAAGGGACATTTTGATTATCACGTTGTATTAATACCTCAAACGATTGATCCAGTATATTAATAAAATTATGAGTGTACCCTTAACATACACCGCTACAGAACCACCCTGGAAACCAAACACTATTAGGAACCTTGTTGGCCCCTTTAATGATAACCTCCATAAGCAGTTTGCCCCAAAGCACAAACACATGTGTAAATTGTGTGAACATTTGACCTCTGTTTTAAATAACTCTTCTCGAATTTGACTACATGTTTCCGACGTAGAAGCATGTTGAATAATGCCTTTTAAGTGAGTTAATGTTGTATTTTCAAGCCTTTGGATCACACGAATATCACTTGTCTGCTATATCCTTTAACTGACCATGGCATGGATTTGTACAGCGACACGTGGTATGGTACTATTGTAGTATAATATTTTGTCACACGTTAATATTTGTGAATGTCTTCATACATGCAATATAACGATACAGGTTTATATTCGTGCTTCAAATGTGACCAGCATTATATTATACTTTACCTAGTTGTTGTGTCTTTTCGTCTGGTGGTAGCCTTAACTACAGTGACTTTTGGATTTATATCAAGATACAAGGACACATCCTTCAGTATCATGTCTATTTCTAAAAATAAATCATTTTTGTCACGTTTCTTGTAGGTATTTTAAAAATAAATGATAATGACAATTGAATGATACAACTACATACTACATCCTCTTGCAGGAAGCACCTACCAATCACTAGAGTCTGCGAACTTAAACAGGTTTTCGGCTTACTTGTCTTACAAACATTGAAACAAAATTGAAAGCGATATCATACCGTTAACATATTTAAGGGATACTTTTTCTTGAACAGTTGTCTAAAATTGAAATAATACTCTAAAACGAGAATGTAATTGAATAAAGTGTGCACTCATATCTAATTGGGTTTTCTCTATTTCTCTATTGACAGTACTAAATGATTAAATACACTATTTAACAACACAGAACAGGTGGCGTTATACAATGTACATAGACTAGCATCAAATGAAATATTAGGTAATTTCAAAAGCCGCAGAAGGCATGTGTATTTATAGTTATAGCTACAGGAACACATTAGTATCGCTTCTGTTGTAATAGATAACGATAGAGAAAAGATATATAAATATATTTACAGGGTCATCACACTTTATTTACATGTACATCAATACCCGAGCACATTAGCCCTAAGTAACCATTTCCTAATTATCTTTGTTTATAAGACCGTCTAGCACAAATTGACGAAGCCAATAAAGGTTTATTCGTGTTCTAGTTAGACGGAACTGATGTATCAATGTTTGTCTTTAGACTAAGGTATGTACTATCAATTACGTTGAACGGATGTTTTCAAGAACAGGAACAACCAATTACTTGTTTGCTAAATAAGAACTCATTATTGCAGTAATTGCACCAATTGTGGCTTCATTTACACGAAACGTTATTCAACTGATAAGTATTCTATGCGTCAGTAAATGTATAAACTGTTGTCGCAAATATGCTATAGAAACGTTGTTGGTTGACTACAATATTTATATGTCATTATACAGTTGACTGTACAATACCCAACTATATTTTGACAAGTGCCCAGATAACAACTATATTTGGAGAGCCGATGGTAAACATTTCGGTATTGTACAGTCGACTGTACCATTAAATACTTTATTATAAATGCAATTGTTCAGAGAAAATGACACTGTCTTGCCATCTAATCAAAATAACACAACACATAGTTGATCTTTAAATTATATACACTTGCTACTAAAGAGATTGTCGCCAGCCATATATAAGAAACGCATAACTTACAAATAATAAATATACCGAACAATAAGATCAAACCGAAAATGGTAGTACTTAGGGATGATACCAAACATAATTCGGTTTAAATATTAAGATCATAGTAATAATTAATCAAAAGTAAACGCGACCAAGGCCTGTTTGTCAACACGGAAACCTTTCTTGTCTAGAACGTTCATTTATGATTGTTACATCTATAAACGTGATGTATTTAACTATGAAGAAATATCGATACATGAATGAGTGCCAATAGCATCATGGGTTGAGTTTATCGCTAATACAGTGCCATCGGGTACCTATTATTTGTTACTCCTGTAGTTAACAATGAATGAAATAATTCAATTATATACGTGATCCCGAATAGCTATGACAGTCTAAGCAAGATGATAGATAGGAACATTTTCTAAAGTAATTAATACTACTCTGTTATCAAAGCTATTATATAATATATACGCGCGAACATTGGGACGTAAACTAATTATCTTGGCACGTCAAACACCTCCCTTATTCAACGTAGACAAACGACACTCAAAGAGACCCTCGTTTTACATTTCACAGTTCATAGGGTATATATAATTTAAGCAATAAGTAGTATATATTTTGTAAATTAGTAAACAGTTTTGGAAACATAAGTACATTATATTAAAATAAAAGTTTACAATAAAAAAATCATTGGAAAATAAAAGACGTAAATCGTAAGACCATTAAAGTAATATCATGTATGCTAAATCATTAAATACCCAGGTGGTTAGTTCAGTTCATATATACATTTATTATACGTTAACTATTAGTCCAATAAACATTTATCAGCTAGTAGTTGTAGTTTGCATTACATACGTTTATTTGTACTACCCTATAACTTGTAGCATCTAGTTATAGCCTAGTTGGGATTAATATAAACACATTTAAACATTTGGTAAGTCTTTTTGGAAGTCCTTATCTGACAGACCTCTACATTTCTGACTTATACCATGATAGTGCAATAATGTAAACGACCGGTCAGACATGATATTATCTGTAATAGGAACAAACTCGTTATCATACTGTAATGCATATCATCAGATAAGTAAATATGGACATAAAATACACTAGACACATCTACTGGTAACTTTGAAGTGTGTGTATTTCAAAGTCAACGGTCGTCACACTTGTGTGAAGTCGAGAAATGCTCAATACATTGTCAATTAGACGTTAATGTGGTTGCAAGTTTTATATTCATAAATGAATTGGAATGGTATTGGCTGCTGTCTTAGGAACAGTTCCGTGATTATCTAAATATATTTGGGTTTCGCCAATTGTGAACATCAAATGGTTGCCCTTTCATCATTAGCTGTTTTACTAGACACTGATAACTTTAACCTTCAAACCTATGCACTATGTTCGAAATGATTATTAATGTAGAATCAGTCATTGAATATAGGGATAAAACCGTAAATAAAAATATACATAATTTAACATAGTAAACTATTATTATTATTATTATTATATTATCTACAGAAACAATACAAACAACGTTTTGGTTCCAAGCAACTTCTAACACAACAATGCATACAAACCATTCGTACACAGCCAAATTTATGGACTATAATAAAACAAATTATACAACATCTAGACACTTCGTATAGTGTCGGGTGCTAATCAATGGCTAAATTTATTGAAATTTCACTCTCAGCTATTTCCGGTTACACACTTATTATTCACAAAATGGTTACCCGTAAACCATACTGGATTCATCTATTCCATTTCTACTGAGGTTATATAGACTCAACTCTTCTATGCAAGATAAGCATCCGTAGCTCTAAATATGATTCAATATCAACTTCCGAGATGGCGATTTTTTAATCAAGACTGTAATGTTGTTTGCTTATATTTAGTTTTCTATTCTGTTGACGCAATCGTCGTACCTACTTAATTTCAAAGAACTTGTGCTCATGACACCAGTTAACTGTGATGTTTGAACAATGTCTACATTTCCCTCGGTTTAAGACGGTTTATCTGACAATGTATGAACTAGTATTGGCAGTAGTCAATTGATTCCGTGTTGATGAATAACAATGGACGTCTGAGAAATGTTAACAATATAAAATGCTCTTGTTCGATATAACATCATACAACTCGTATAGCAGTGCCATCGAGGTTATACGCTTACATCATCAGGAATATACAGACTAGTGTTGGTAAGCGATAATGAGTTTGTATGGTGCTTGTAAATATAAAGAAAGAAACTTATATACATTGAATGCGATACTAATGCTTATAAGGAACTAGTTGAATGCTTGATTTGAGTAAGTTCGTGCGTTGGCTGCCGTTTGACTGTGCGTTGGCTGCCGTTTGACTGTGCGTTGGCTGCCGTTTGACTGTGCGTTGGCTGCCGTTTGACTGTGCATCAGCAGTTTAGACAATACAACGACATACTTGAAATATATATAATACATACGACAGTACAATGCTGTACAAAATGCATATATTTACAGAAAGCACAGTATTGCGAAAACATAATGTACCATAGACACGGCTTTGCGTGTGATATTTCTTTTCAATATCTTTTTAATGAAACATTGGGTTTAATTGCAAATAGAACATAACATTATGAAATACACATATTTACAGAAATCACACAAACCTTGTACAAACCTCACGTACCACAGCCATGGCTTTGTGTGCAATAAATTAACTATTCAATAAAACATTGGAATTAAATAAAACAACACAACGCAAGCAATGTTATCAAACGATTTCAACGCATGTAGCACAGCTCTGCTTCTAGCCACCTTACGTGTTTCGTACAGACATATATTTGCGTGCGGACTTATGGTTTGTCTGAAGAAGAAACAAACTATAACTTACGACGACGAATCCTAGAGGAAGTTGTAAGTTTTGTACCGCGTCTGTCAGCCACACATTAATACACCATTTGAGTCACTTTGTTTTCATACTCTCAGGAAAAGTAATACCAGTATCTAACACTTTGGTCATGCCATCATATCAAGAAGAGACTTCCTATTGCACTGTATATGTGTTCGTTCAAACATGTGGGAGGACTTGTACATCATGGTTCTCTTGAAAACAATCATTGTATGATAACGATTGACAGGTAAGTGGTACTTTGAGACGGAATCGGAATGTGTTTGGCTTCGTCGCGTGTGGGAATTGCACATTTCATGAAACTGCGTCTTCACATTGAACATTCAACATGTAATCATAGCAATCAACACATCTCACAATCAATTCTAAATCTTTATTCATATGGATAAAGATAAATGTTGTTCACCTCACACTTATAAGCTGTATCATTTCTTATCTCAGAGCGACATGTTGAGTATGTTCAATGTATGTGTTTAGGATTAGATATATAATGAATGTAGTTGCATGGCTTACGTTCTGCCAAATAGCCATATGTATAGGATTAGATATATAATGAATGT
>ENA-OREC01001687-OREC01001687.1-marine-metagenome-genome-assembly--contig:-NODE-1687-length-11462-cov-14.975318_pt1 | contig 11462 bp, 3 predicted proteins | sample MGYA00248626_ERZ508543 | MGnify/ENA primary metagenome ERZ508543 (study PRJEB26211, sample SAMN05518279) | marine metagenome | isolation source: Puget Sound, Washington, USA | host: Bankia setacea... | reverse complement strand
GTTATTAGATTTGTGGAGTAAAATGAGCCACTTAAATGTAAGGTTTATAAGAATGGGCAATGATTAAAGAACAGCTGGACTACAGACAGAAGAAGAAGAAGAAGAGTGTAGAAATGTGGAGCAGACAATATACTTTGGTGAAGTAAAGAAAGTTCTAGTTGCAACATTGTATGACAGTTAAAATATGTTATAATGTTATAAATATAGGTGCTGCAATTGTTTTACAGATTACACTCTTAAATTGTGTCAGGGTTCAGCATAGTAAATATAAGTTTTTGTATATTTTGCTTTTGTCAATCAGCTAATTGACCAATGACAAGTTTGTGATAAACAAGTAGCTTATTATATCTAAGAGTAGGTTATTGTATCTAAGAGTAGGGAATGGGCTGTAAATTCTTCCAATACGCTTTCCAAGGGTTTGATATCATTAAGGGTTAACTGTTTTAACATTTTGAGTTTTGTTGGATTATATTTGTTTTTAAATGATCGCATAATTTTTTTTTATTGGCATCAGCCGAGCTCATAAAACTATTGAAACCATTTCAAAATACATATATAGTCACAATATAAAAGTAACATGACAATTTACCCATTTTCTGTCCCACTGTTGATATCCAATTAGAAACAACCTTTCACACTGAGTTCAGCCAAAAGGTTTCACTACAGGAAATATATTCATAAAATGTTTTTATAAGGTTTTGATGTCCCAATGGCTTGGTCAATAACCGCTTGCAGGGATAACGATGTTCCCGTTAAACACTACAGTGTATAGTTTTGTTGTTTATACATAGATGCATGCTCTATAGTCCACATGTTGTGGATTATAATTCAACATTCTTCAGTTCAACAGCAGAGATTGCTCAAAATTGTGAATATTTATTTTGCTAGACCTCAGTTAATGTAGTGTGTCATTGTGCATTTTTTAATTGTTTTTTTTTCAATTGATTTTAAAATAAAATATATATTATATTTCATTGTATGTACATGTTTAACTCAAACATAATTTCACTGTATTCATGAAACAAAAGATAATTTAAAACACAAGAACAATCAATAAACTAGCTAAAAAAGTCTTTTTCAAACTAAGGTATATGTTTTAGTGGGAAAACTGCCATGTGCATACACAAATGATGGCTTTATAATGTAATGGTTACATGTCAAGGCAAACAAAACAATCCTTTTAGCATAAAACTATATAAAACATGACAACAACATACACCAATATGTAAAGTATAGTTTGTAACTGTTCACAAACAGAGCATCTTATTTTCTATATGCAGTGTTCATACTTTTGTGATTTTATATTTTGCAATATATTAAAACATAAATAGACAGCTGTGTGTTGTAATCTGTTTACATGTACATCTTTTACATGCCATGAAAGTCATTGTCATACTTTTCTTTCTCTGACATTTACAGTCTTCATACTTTTGTTAGTGAGTTCTTTGTTATCCATATTATATATTTACACGTATCATTATAACTTAAACATAACATTAAAAATATGAAAATACTGGCAAATCATTTTTTTCCTGTTTCATCTTTATGTGTACATGTATAGTATGTACTTTTTATAGATCTTTTGCAATAGTTATGTTTTGTTCATATTTTAAAGACTGTGTAGATCTGGCAACTGTTAATAATGGTGTCTTTTATTTGAGGGTCAACTTGGTTTGATTGCCATGTGTTTTGTTTGTCAGTTGTATGTATGTTGATAGATGAAGATTGGCTTATCTGAACTGTGAATAGTCCATGATATTGTTAGTAGGTACTCTGTTTGATCACAACACATTTGATTAGTGTTTCCATTGATTAGTCAATATGTAAAGGCAACAGTCAGTTTAAACGATGTACATATTACACATAAAGCGCTAAGATGGTTACAATCTGGTCATATTGTTTAAAGTAGCAGAAAGTATACAAGATTTATAACAACTTAAATCAGACTATAAGGTTTATCACAGTAAACATGGTAAAACTAGCACATAGTAAATTGCAATCCAGGCCATAAAGTCAGGGGTTTTATCACAATTACTTGATTCTGTTTAAAGTTGCCCTTTCGTTCCCAAGTAATAAATTTCCTAAAAAAATATTTTAAGGAATCAACATACATATATAATGATAAATGCTTCTAATGAAGGAATCTGTGTTGAGTTTTGAAGAAAAATCAACGCAACCTTAGTTTACCTACTTTCAAATTACCGCCAGATACTAAAACTCTTTTACATCTAACACGTTAAATATTATTTTTGACTATTTCAGTATATGATTATTAGGATATAGGTTTAGTTGTCTATATCTTCCACAAGAGCATAATGTCATAAGTGCTTTTAGTTATGAAGTACAGATGAATATGTATTTTTTTGATTTTGAGCGAAAGTCGATGTTTAAGTCCCTTGTTACAGATACCATATATATAATGTGGTATATATAAGATTGTATCTGCAACATGTATGTAATCATATCTGTTCCAACAGTTCAGATAAGTCAAACGTCTAATGGTGTATCGTTATATTTTTGTGAGTGACAAATTGTTTTAAATTTCCTGATGCCAAATTGTTCAAGATTTTATTAGACCTCCCATGTCACTTATTTTATGAGGTTTTTAAATTTTGCTTTTGTTGACAATGTTTATGTCCTTTAAATTGTTATACAGGGCTATGTTTTAAAGAAGTTGATTGAGTTAAAAGACACTTATTTTGAAGAGACTTTAAGCACTCTGTTTTATTTGCACAAAGCCAGGCGTTTCTGACATTTTTAATCAGTATTATACATTATATTTACAATTGACATTATCTCTTTGGCATAGATGCTTTAAAGATTGGCTGATTTAAAGAGAAGTTGTGTAGTTACCTCTAGTTATGTAAGTATATTAAGTGTCTTTGGTGTAGCCGTTCACATTGAAACAAGACCGTGTGTGGCATAAGAACATATCTTTGTATCTACCACTTAGTAGAAAAATATAAAGTCATAGAACAAAACCCTGGCAGCAGAGGATAGAATCTTTCATGATTAAGGATATTTGTTTGTGATTATTTGTTCATTCATTTTATAAAGAACCTATAGAAATATATAAAAAAAACAGAATGAAGACTTGTAGTAAGGATTTGAAAATTGAATCCTTCTAGTAATATGTTTTTCTTGAGCTAATTATCAAAAGCATGTCTAGTTAATTACATAGAATTTAAATGTTCACACGTTTTCAATCAAAAATATTGTGTTTGTTTGTGCACTTCATAAAATGTGTTCTTTAAAATGGCAATCCTAATTGCATATATTTTTGTTAAAAAGTAATAATTGTTTGAACAGTGCAATATGGAATTCAACAGTTCAGAAATAGAATAAGGAGTTCTAAAGACAAGTCCTTCTCTTTACGGTTTCTATTGTGTTAAATGAAAAAGTGGCCTTGACAAAATAACCACCAAGTGTTTAAGAACATAATATTTCAGTCAGATATTCAGTGGTTTTATTGTAAATGTTTATGTAAGTTTTAATAGTAGCAAAAGTAAACAAAATCTGATATTTAGATTTAATAAAAAAACGTTTGAGATTCTTAAGCTTGGGTATTCAACGCTTTGCAATTAATTTGGGTACCTGAAGATTAATTACACCTACTCTTATTATTCAATCAAAGAGAAGTTGCATTTCAATGTATGACCCACCGAATAAGAAATGACATTGTTGTAGAAATCTCACCTTGAACTATGAACAATTGAGGTACAAAAACTATGTATAAACTAGTATTTTCCTTCAAATATTATCATTGTTGAAAGGAAGATAGTTTGTTAAGATTTGTTTTCCAAACGAAGAAGCATAAATGCAAACCTGTGTCTACAATGTTGTTTTAAACCAAATTCTTGCCCTGATTTTACCTGCATAATGATTTGATCTTGTTTTAACAGAAAAGAAAATTATCTCTTTTTTTAACATCAGTGATTTTATGTTGGATCTGTTTAATACTATCTTAAAGTTTAATGTCTTATCACTTTTAAAGCAAATAGTTTTTTCAATGCAGTTTCAAGGAAGCAGTGGCAGATTCATGACTGTAAAGTGTTAGCTTGCAAGAAATACGAATTTGTATTCATAGTTGATAATGTTACATGAGAGTGGAGCATGTATGTGTTACTATATAAAGATATGTTTGTATTTTGAACAAAAGCAATTGAATGTATTCCAGTGTTTTGATGTTTGTTTTATACATATACGTTTTCATCCTTTTTCTTCCATTTCATTTCTGTTGATGATATTTACCTGTTTCACATTGTTATAACCAAACATTTTTTTATTATATGCGTAACAAAGTTATCCTTTTTTCTTATTTGAATTTCATACTACACAAAAATAAAAGAAATTCAATTTAAACTGTGTTATGTTGTGAGGTAACTGATACCGTGTACCATCTCAACACTTTGAAACACGCATTTACACACATGAAACATGCACAATAGTTTCATCCCAATACACTAGAGAATGACAACAGATAACTGGAGCTATAAGGTAAGTATCAGAACTAACAACAACACTTGAAATATATAATCATTGTGAAATAAACATAGTTCTAAAAATGTATTTAACAAAATATACCAAACGACCGGAAGCTGATTCTACAGAAAGCCATACTTCCTGTTTCAGATATATGTTAATTTACTTTGTGTTATCTACATACTCAAATTGATATATTCGTGTGTTAGTTAATAAACTGTTATATGTTATACGCATGGTGTTTGATGTTTTGTTACTGATACTTGTGTTGTGACCGACTCTCCTTGCTTTGTCGCAACATACTCTTGAATGGCCATGTGTATACTCGTGATTGAAACTGTTACATTGCTGTTGTATTTAGGGTGTGTTCTTGGGCGTGTCTTTATCAAGCTTTGATGTTCTAAAACTGCAAATGATTCTAGCCCGAACACCTAACCTATATCAAGAAATGCATTTCTGCTTTTGGTGATTGTAGCTATCCCTGACACTAACGCATAGTTTAACAAAGCTCGAAATGGTTGACAATTTTGAATGAACAATAGATGGACAAGTTTGCAAATAATTAGTCAAACTAAACTATCCATGCATGGCTCGTTCCTCAATTTAGATAGATTAAAGTAATGTTCATTATGTTTCGAAGCGAAAACGGAAACCAACAAAACGAATTGATTAAAGAGGGTAAAGAGAATGGATCCACATGTTCTTGTGAACGCTGATATATTTAACTTAAACCAGTCTGTAACGTTCTAAAACAGTGTAACGTTCTTCAGACTTTCACGGACTATTAGTATGATCTGCCAGATGTCCGTTGTATCTGTATCAGAACTGCGTCATTCGGTTACTGCTGATTTGATCATGCTTGTATCACGGTTTACCTAGTTTAATGCATTATGTCATAGAAAAACGCTGCCTCAACGTAAGACTTAACCAAGCGGTATCAAGAGAAATGCGATAATAGCTGCCTTTTAACGAGATCTTTAAACTTTTTGTTCGAATCTTAGTATTTTCCCCCAAAACTCTCATTGTGATATATAACCATTCTAGTCATTAAACGGATACCATTTTGTAACTTTTGCAAACTCGACCTTGGTGTTTTAACAAACCCAATCCCCACACTTGTCATTATGACACCACCGATGATTATGTAATTGAGTCCGAAAAAGAATAGAGCAGTGATTTCGCCACCTGAACTTCGGATACAATTATGTATCTTTTAGTTCATGTTGCATTTGTAAAATTATTTAACTGTGACATGGATTTTTTCAACCAAATATCTATGTATACATGTCAGTGTTGTTAACAGTAGTTGTTGCGCATGTGTAATGTGATTTGATGTTGTGTTCTGTTTCTCGATCACGTGTCTAGATACAAGATCGCCACTGGCTAATACTAGTACATGTACTTGATCTAGCAGATTCACACAATTTCTCAATGTGATTGCATAAACGAACTTAATTTGGAGTATGAAAATGCTGCTTTTCATTGTGTTAAAGCTGTACTCTCTCCCGGAAAAAACCACACAGAAAGTAATACTCTTGCACCTATCCATGTGTATAGTTCACGTATTTAGTGTGAGTACTTTAAACTATATCTTGTTTAGTCCCATTTATTGGAATAATCTTGTCAAAGTTATAGTCCATTTAAATGAAATTTCAGTCTTTGAATTACCAAATTGAAAAAAGGCTTAAATGTTGAAAAGGTTGAGGTAGCTTGAAAAAAATGCCAAAACTTTTATATTTAAACATATATTTTGTTCAAATAAGGTTTTAGCCAAAGCTTTAACATTATTCCAATATAGGACAAATATAACACATTTTAGACGCCTTTTTTCAAGACGTCTTTTTGACAGATTTTAGTTTACGTATACAATTGTATGAAAATGCCTGACATACCTGAAATTTAATGTGCTTGTTTCTATTATATCTTCTAGAAAGCGAGAAAGGATGTTAGCAATTTCGATCGTGAGTTCACCAGCGAGGCACCCAAGTTGACACCAACAGATAAACTCTTCATCATGAACCTTGATCAAACAGAATTTGCTGGCTTCTCTTTTGTCAACCCCGAGTACATCCTTACTGTATGAGACTGACATGAAGCATAATTTGGGCGAACTTGGATAAACACAACGTGTTTGAATTGGGGCATACTTTAATGGCGTACTTGGACGTGCTATGTTGCCTCGACACAACTGTGTTACCCTGTGTATAGGCAATGTGTATATGTACGTAAGAAAGGGCTGTGGTTTGGAAAATGGGCAAACAATATTCTTACGTTTTAATTGGAAATTCGATGTTGATTTGTAGTAATGTGTCTATATGCAGAAGACAAAACCTAGTAACAAACACAACTGCTTTAGACCCGGTTGTTTCTTTATACTTCCTTGTAGTGTTGTTAATAAAATCTAGAATTGTTAGACGGTATATGTATCGGTATGTTTCAAATCTAATAATGACGCAAACCACACTTAAGTCATCATGTCCATCCTATATAGATAACACACTCATGTTTGGTTTACATACCCCAAGGCTGATATGAATCTGTTAGGGGCAAAATGAAAGTTAACAAACAAATGTTTTTGTTTGTTTGTGACGTATTTTATTCTGGTATTAGTTTCTTGCCGGATATGCGACCTTTCTTTGAGAATTGAGATGATGATCACCCCGTGACAACTAGCTTGCCTGTAAATGTTATACACGTGCTTTAAGTTAATGATATATAGCTAGGAATGCAACTTGTTTGTAGAAGAGTGTTTGTGAGTTGGGATGCGTGGAAAACCAAACGTAGTTGTGAATGTATTCGTCTGAAATCTCCGTCAGTACTTACTGGACAATGCATTCATTCTGCCGAACACATTCAATACAATATTGGTTAAAATAGTATATCCACACCTAATAATTCCTTTGGATAATAACATATTTAAATTAGATATATGCTTGTTCTTCATTAAACACACAAACATTCATGTTTTGATTTTAATCTAGAGTGTTAGGATTGTACAGTTGGTCAGACATTTAAAAAAAATCTTCTCATTTAGTTTTCGAATATAGTTCGTCATTTTTGTTAGTTTAAATTGAAGTGATAGCACGCTGTCGTATACAATTTGTTAACTTTAACGTCATAATGTTAACGTCAGTAGAATAGAGCATTTTCAAACCATTTTACTACTCATAGGTTCTCCGAATTTAGGTACATGAAGCCGTTGTAAATATACCATTTAAATGCGCATAAACAAATACACACATTACTCAGCGAATATTTGAAGGACAAATAGAAGATTTATACAATATCAATATATCTGGTATGGTTATGTACACGTTCTGTAGATATAATGTTAGATAGATAATCTCGAGATACCGATTGAATACAAGTCTTCTGAAATGGAATGGTTTATAGAATTATACATGTCAAACTACTTGTAAATATTAACACATTTGAAATGAAAATAAATGTGAAAAGGGCAATTTTAGTCATGGGAAATCAGGATTTTATGAATGCATTCATCTTTGTTTATGCAATGTTAATAATAAAAATGTGGTGAGCCTCAAACTGCACAATAATTCCCACCTTTTCATCTAACATTGTGTAATTAAGCCAGCGAAGAAAAACACTTGTTATCCGTTTCACAATCTGCTTACCGGGGACCGTTCAGATGCTACGGCCATTGCATAAAGACAATACTTAATTCTATTTTTAGAACGAAATTGCACAAACTTCAGTTATAACAATTGTGAAGTCAAATTACTCAAATAAAGGATGTACCCGTTTTAAGATTTCTTTTGCCAACTAGACAAAAATATATTCTGAAATAAAGTTAATAGTACAACAAACGTTAATTGCTCGAAGTCGACAACTGAAATGTTCAAGTCTTCCAATGATTCATTTAATCACATACTAAACTCAAGGTTATATACCGGATACGGAAAACAACGCACCTACATTACAAATGGAAGTTTTGTTTTGAACATTTATCCACATGATGTATTATTCCTTACCAAATATGGGTGTACTCTGACTAGTCTTTAAAAGGAGAACCACACTGTCAAGTTATGTACATTCTTAACCTGAAGCTCTTGGACAATTATTTGATTGAAAAAACTTCTCAGAAACAATTTTCCTCGTTCCAACCAATGTATCAAGATAGCAGATGATGAAATGTGTTTAACCTACATTACTTCCCATTGTTATCAATATGATACAGTACAGGCCACCTCCCTCCCTCGATCTAGTATTACAATATGGGTATATTAGCTTCCGTCAGCCCATTGCTACCAATACAGGCCACCTCCCTCCCTCGACCTAGTATTACAATATGGGTGTATTAGCTTCCGTCCGCCCATTGCTATCAATACAGGCCACCTCCCTCCCTCGACCTAGTATTACAATATGGGTGTATTAGCTTCCGTCCGCCCATTGCTACCAATACAGGCCACCTCCCTCCCTCGATCTAGTATTACAATATGGGTGTATTAGCTTCCGTCCGTATTCCACCGTTTTGGCGATTATTTTCAGCATTTTTGTATTATTTGTTCATATTTTTAGCATAATGAACACTCTTTTTCTTACATATAATTCTACGAAAATCATACATACAATAGGCTGTTTATTTTGAATCAAGGTTATCTAGAAGAATGCCAAATAATAAAGAGAACAAACACAATGCTTGGTATTCTAAGATATTAAACATGCGCATGACGGACACTATCAGCAGATATGCTTAATCTGAATCCGTAACACACAACTTGTGTTCAAAACTGCAATCATTCATTGTAATCATTCTTGAATAACTAACACTCAGCAGAAGCATTATAGAACACTTTATTAAGGTTGCAAATATTGGTAGTGCCCATTTCGATACTTGACTACCGCCCATTTTAAGGTCGCTCAACCCATATCATGGCGTATACACCTTTTTGTGGTCTGACCTCGTTTATAGTTAATTTTATTAAGGAAACTAGTTGAGGCATTGGCCTTGGACCGAGTTCAAGTATATGTTATGCTCACTTAAGTTAACAAAGTAGCTTAATTAACCTCGGATTTAGACATGTGAGCATAATTGAAAATAACTAGCACGTGTTGTTTAAACACAACACATTAAGATCTACTTGGCTAGACTGAACTTGTACAGTATAAGAGTTAGTGATTGTCATTGTTGTTTATTTTCTTTTACTGTATCGTAGTATAAAGCTACCTACATTTAAGTGTACGTCCGGTCGAAAACGTGCTCACGGTTTGTGCTTTTAGTACTCTTAGTTGTAATGTTCAACGTAAATACATAGAGTGAGTATCAACAGTACAGATATTTGATGTCTGTCTTTCAATTCTGACAACTTTCAATATTGGGAATAAATATCTAAACGTCAATGGATGAGTACCAACATAAAGCATACTCAAAGATACGAACTACACATGCGATAAGTTCTGTCTACTTGTTACATCTGGCTGAAACATGTAATACAGCATCCACATCTGTAGTAATCTTTCTAGTATTACAAGATAAACATTCTTACGTAGAAGAGAACACATGTTTCTTCGTGTGTATATTGGTGTTATTTATGAGCCCTCAACGGCAGCTTTCTTTATATTAATTAGGTATATTTTCTAGACTTTTTGTTCAGCTTTTATGTTAACGTTTTCTTTAATAGACTAAACAACACATTATACATGTAAGTGATGTAGAGCCTTGTCTGGAACATGCTATATAACATAATGGTAAACAGTCTGTGCACGAAAATGACTGCACCAATGTTGAATGTACCAGGACTCCAACACACATTAAAAACTAATTGTTGGTTAGATTGTTTTACAATCTCTTTAACCTTTCTTTACTTTGATAGTCAATGATTTTTTATTGAGATTAATAAATGTTTGTACCTTGAGATACATATGTCTGTCAGTATAATCAGTTTGGCGGACACGTGGTTATATCAGCTAGTGTTTCCATTGTTAGTTTGACAGAAGATGCGTACGGCTGATCATTTAAGGATGTGTGTGGCTGTTCTCTGTTGTTCAGGGATGCATGTTGGTTATCATTCTTGCCTACTCTAAATCATGAGTATGAACTAAACCAGGTTTTTAGATTGTTTACAAAAGTGTGCAATAAGTAACTTAGACATAGACCTGTTCTTCAGGTGTAAATACTTACTTAAATATATAGTTGCGTCATGCGTAAATGTTTTTTGGAAAGAATGGTGTAAATATTTATGGAGTCATTTAGATTATAGTTCACCTTCGGTAGTTGATGCCCGTGGAGTGTAGCAGGCGTCATAGGAACCATCTTTTAGCATAATTTCGAATCATTTGAACCATTTTTGTTCGCATTGTTTTGTTAGTTGTTTTCTCGTAAGAAAACAAAGCTTACACGAATGTGCATGTACCATACCAGAATATGAAATACACTCTAATGACACAACTTAAAAATATAAATAACATTGTCTTACTAATCGAAAAGGATGTACTGGCTTTGTTTGAAGTTATTGTGCGTCTAAGCGTACACGTTCTAATTGTATAAGTGGATGAATGTATGGTTTCTTTTCAACCGATCGTGTCCTTTAACATATACAAGAGTACACACTGTATGCGTGATTGACTAACTATCAATCTTTCCAGTTTCAAACATAAATGCATTTTCAGCTGAAACATTTTGTCGTTTGTAAGATTTTCTTTCTTCTGCCTACATATTGTTTTTCATAAGTGTATTTCACTGAGATATCAATTTTCTAGTACAGATAGTTCTTTGTAAATGACACCGTTCATCTTGTAACATCACCATACTAAATGTTAATGCGATATTCATTGGAAAGAAAAGTATGCATACAAGCTGTTCTTTGATTACACGGGGGCTTTACAAGTATGTATACAATCTGTTCTTTGATTACACGGGGTCTTTACAAGTATGCATACAAGCTGTTCTTTGATTACACGGGGTCTTTACAAGTATGCATACAAGCTGTTCTTTGATTACACGGGGTCTTTACAAGTAT
>ENA-OREC01001686-OREC01001686.1-marine-metagenome-genome-assembly--contig:-NODE-1686-length-11463-cov-13.395134_pt1 | contig 11463 bp, 4 predicted proteins | sample MGYA00248626_ERZ508543 | MGnify/ENA primary metagenome ERZ508543 (study PRJEB26211, sample SAMN05518279) | marine metagenome | isolation source: Puget Sound, Washington, USA | host: Bankia setacea... | reverse complement strand
ATGTATACCCGTTTTCTAAAAACCAATTTGTTTCAGCCATTGTGCACTAAAGTGTGTCTTTAAGTATATTTCGTATGTCACCAGAGACAGTTAAATACATTTGCACCTTGTAACCAGATAGGAGTACTTGAGTCAATGCATTAAAGGAAGTCTCTTAATCTGATCTCTTACATTCCATTTGCCAAATACTTTAACATACAGTAGATTGTGCACATTTAATTGATCCCGTAATATTTAATTATGATATTAAGCTTATCCCTCTTTTGTTCAGGAACGTTGATGAATAGTTACAGAGATGTTATAGAACTGGGTTGGCGACTTTAGTGACTATTTGTGTGATTCTGTGATTGTTTTTAGTAACTCCTTTAAATTCCTCAATTTAACCCCGTCAATCTGACTTATAAACTTTCGTCACTTTAAAAACCTTTAAACTTTCATCATTTTGATACATTAAATCCGACCTTTAAACTCTAGTCATTCTAATACCCTTCACCCAAAACCCAGTGTTATCCTGCCAATGGTGTGCTAATTCAATTTTCTAGCAACTCTGACACTCCAAATACCAATTCAGTACGTGTTGCTAGGTTACAAATATGCTGATTAAATGTTATGTATGTTTACGGGGTCGAAGTGAATGTGGTCCGTTTGGTATTTTGTAGTATTTGGAAGAAGGTCAATTAAGTTACTGGACAAAAGTAGTTAGCCCCGTGTGAGAAAGACGTGTGCTTAATGATAAGTATGTTTGTGTAGGTAGTATTGATGACTCAAACGAAGCCCTTTACGCTTTATTGACAACTTGCTGTTGGTTTCCTAGCTGTCGTAAAACATTGTAACGTTGACCTGACGCCCTCTTGCATATTTAATGCTTCCGTATTTTGCTTAATTTTCAGATAGGAGTATTTTACACATCCTTATATTAAAAAAGTGTATGGTTGTCTTTATAAAAAACTATCTTGGATACAGAACACTAACGGTTGTATATAGTGTGCACAATATGTGGATGCGGGGTTGTCTCTTGTTATTTCGAGTACATCGTGTGTACACATGTATATATGACCTGTTTGCATACACGTGTAACAACCGGAACTCCATGGACATGTGTTGTATACAAACATTGACCAGACACTCGTGCCTTCATTAGATTACATTGGATTGTGAAATAGGTGGATTAGACTGCCATGTTACTACAACGGAGTATAGAGCACGTGTCCATTGAATACACATGTACCACCTATTCTGTAATGTTTTGGTCCATGTAGTTAATTCGGGAGTATCTTGTCAATGTTCTCATACAATACGCGACAAGATAATCGTAACGTGTATAGTACCATCCTAGGCAGTTCCAAATGCGTATCCGGCATGGAGCAAGGACGGGATGTCAAAGGCTCTTTAATTGACCACATGCCTGTCTGTCTAGCCAAAGGGAGAATAAATAACAGCGAAGAGAAAGTTACCAAAACATAGTATGTTTATTTAAAATATTAAATCTTTTTGCCAAAACATGATACTTGGTCCAATGGTATATACAATGTTTATGAAAAAAACAAATGAGTATGAAAAATAATAAATGATTTGTAAACATAAAACGTGTTTTGAACAAATAATCATAGAGTAAACACTGGCAACATTAACTAAATAACATTTATGATAAAGTAATAACAAGATATTTAGCTATAGAAACATCTATTTGTTATAAAAACGTATACCATTATTTTGCAGCTTAAACTTTATGCCTGAATTTAAAATGAAAATTATTTCATTGACATTGAAAGTATTCACAAGACTGTTTAATTACAAGGGTATATCCTATAAAAATGTACTCTCATTATTTTCATTAGTGCTAACTAAATGTAGATGAATGTATCTTTCAAAGAAGAAGCAAAAATTGCAAGATCAGCAAACGAATAATCTCCCAGGGTGGGCTGTTGAAGCTTAAACCTTTAATCTTTGCCGTTCAAACCATCCATATAATTTGCTTGCAGTTGCCTTGAGACAAAAGTAATAAAATCTAGTGAATCGTGAATAATAAAATTCGTCCTAAAAACAGTACAAATTCTCCATAACCTTTGTTAGACTGTACTGTTCCGGGAAACCCATTTTGTTCATGTGATTTGGACCCGAAGTGGAATGTACTTAGGAAATGAAACGATGCATGTTAAGCGAGAATAGAGTTATAAAATAGAAGACTAGTTTGTTCTGTGTATGATGTTTTACAGTGTAACCAAATTCTATACCAGCTTGCTCATAATCATAACATGGCCCCTTTAAATTTACATGGAAGACTGCCCCTATAAATGCTTAATCTGCAGTTTTTCTGAAGTGATTTATTGATTTTAAGACCTCGAGGAACACACTTTACGACTGCACTTTGAAAATTGAGTAACAGTCACCTGCGATAAAAGTTGACAGAAGCCATTATGTGCATGTGGATTAAGGTGATTAATTTGCCAAGTTGTTTAATTAATTAGCTCAATTATACTTTACTACTTTTGGCTGTATAATATTGCTGACTTCACAATTCTCTTTGTTACATCAGACTTATATTTCATGCACACACTTATGCAAGGAATGTGGCCTGCCTCTTTTGTTTTATAAATGTTTCCTCTGGTAGTATACACTTTCCTTTTTCTAAATTCATTTTAACACTGTTGGTGCATTGTAATAAACTTTTGGATTTTTCTCAAACTAAATATCAAAGTTCAATTGAAATGAAATTTACTGTTCAAGAAACCCCCCATAAACTGCTATGAAACAACCTTTATTTGTTTAAAAAACTAATCAGGACAAAAATCAAATAACAAAAATAGCAAATCACATCCAATTTGTTTCAATAATGAATTCAATGTTTTGGTTGTCAACATTTTGTCATCTCAGCAAAAAAATAAACAAAACAGGGTCAATAGCTTTTAAACTGAATTTATTTGCTGAATCAACTATTTAAGAGCATTCACCATGTGGTGGTTCATACAATGCTGATTCCTATCAGTATTTAAATGCCTTGAACAAAAATAATGGACCAAAAAAATGAGACAAAAAAAATATTGATAAAAAAAGACAATGTTGACTTATTGATTAACTAAACTACTATTATAGATCATGAATTACTGTTAACACAAACTAAATAATGGTACATGAATAGATGTGAAGATATTGTTATAACGTTATACAAAAATAATTTGGCAAGTATTTCACATTTAATGAACAACCTAACGGTGCTACGTGTTTGTGTGTAAACTTACTATTTGAGCTCTTTGAAATGATGATTCTACTGTTATTTTTTCTTGATACATGCATACATGAAGATTTCTGACTGTTTATGAATTAATGTATACACAAAATTTGTTCAAACACTTATATAACTTGACGACAAACAAAAACAAACAATTTAAAACACAATTATGGCTAGTTTTTCGTTCAAATGTTGATGAGTTTTCTCTATAAAAAAAGAACATTTTGGCAACTCCGATAATCCACAAAAGCACGTAACATACAAAGTACATACTAATAAAACAATTAACGGAACAAAATAAGGCAGTTTGAAATGTAGAAAAGGTGTAGAAATGTTTTTTCGATTACTCAATAGAGTAGTTTATTATCAGACTTTGAATGTAAAATGTGTTCATCATTAAAACTTCAACAACTTTTAAACATGTGGCTTATTATTTCTAATATGACATAAAAAAGGAATTTGATGTTTGTTCTGGGCCCTTAAGCCTATATCGTGATCAATGATACCTTATGTTGCCAATTAAATGCTTACTCCCTTACACACTACGATGATCGACTTTTTCTAGTTTGGTCCCCTAAATTAAAAAAAAGATAATTTTACAAATGTTGGTTTTGTTTATACAATGATCATGACGGTGAAAACCATTTGGCAAGCCTTTGTTGTTTTCCCAATATCCAGCTATAGAAAAAAAGCAAAAATAAATATGCAAAATTGACTAAGCAAAATCTATACTAACGCTCTCTACCCCAAAGGAATGAAAGAGAAAATGTATTTATGAGTTTTGATACAAATCAATGTCTAAGTAAAAGACGACTATTATCTATACAATGTCTAATTGCCCCACCTTGGAAGTTTCTGTTTATATGAGATCATTAATTATTCCAAGATGTGGAAGGCGTGCTCACAAATTGGCGTCATTTCATATTCTCGTGCAGCATATTCACACACGCTGATCACTTACTTCACGTGCTCAAAAGGTGAACAGTGATGAAAAAGGCAATACATGTACTTTCAATATGCTTATACAAATAAGGCAGTTTGAATTTTCTTTTATCGGTTTCCACAGAAACACATATTTTGCTATGTTGCATCACATGTACAAAGATATGAAAAAAATCACATGTAAAATTACAAAAAAATATTCACTTCTTGTATAAACTTTTCTTATTTTCACATGCAATTTTTAAGTTATAACAACAGTTTTGATTCTAATAACAATGACACAACACATAGTAAGGCACTTCTTTTCATTTTTCGATATAAAGTATAAAAAATAAACAAACATATAACATGACTTAATTACTTTTCGTTGAGCAATATTCTAATGCAAATTTTGTAAAAGAAATGCCCCTTTCTTCTTAAATTTCATGGCCTCTTTACAACCAGCCTTTTTTGCATTTGGCAGACCATTTTTATATTACTTAATGCCTTTGATCACTTTTACACCTTTCATATAATAACCCTTTTTTCCCTTTTTTGTTAGTTTGTAGCATTCTTAAACTGGCCTTTTTCAGATACTTTCATGGCCCCATGAGACAAATGTCATATGTTACATGCAGAGTTATAGATTAACTAAAATTGTATCATTGCATAGAAAAAAACATTTGTACTGTCACTGTAATATTGACATTGTTTTCCTTCAGAGATAACACAGGTCTAATGTTTCATTTGTATTTATCAGCACGTTAAAGCAGAACGTTATTAAATTCATGTACTCTTAGGTTATATCTATGTTCTACAGTTTATAGTCCAATGTCTATAAACAAGTACTTCAATACAAGTATTACCTAAATAATCAGGCCGTTCAGTATTTTGTTGCACAACACAGAAATTATTTCCAATTATGGTCCCCTTGCGCAATAATGTGTTGATGAACAAATATGATCTATCAAATTTTATATAAGATTTCTTGAATACATCTGTGTTTATGGCCCCTTTTTAAGGAGTCATACACTCACTGAACGACAATGCCCCTGTTTCTGGTCTCTTATTATAGTTATGTTAAAAACTAGCTAAAAAATAAAATAAATGGTTCATGTGTATTTTAAACTTGGTCCTTTTTTGTATAAATCTTGAATATGCTAGACTATACATCTTGATACAAAATGAAAACTTTGTCTATAATTTTTAACTGACAGTTGCTCTTATGTATACAACCAATGGAAAAATGTATTTTTTTATGAATCAACCTTTGAATAAGGAGCAAGTAAATATAGACGTTTTTTTGACAAGCTTTGCTCAGTAGAGACTTTACTTAAAACAGACTATTTTGCATAATTACATGTTACATAATACAACATTCTCTATACATGTGATAATGGGAAACACTTGAAATGAATCTTGTCAAAAAGAAAAAACATACTAGAAAAGAAAAAAAATACAACTCAAATTTGAGCTTCCTCGGAACGAATCAAATCTGTCAAAACCTCTAGAAAAAAACGACACAAACTATTTTCCTCATTCGTTGATGAAGAAAAAGTACAGCACCAAATATAGTCTCTACCTATTGTCAAGTGGACATGGAATGCAGAATTACATTTATGAATTTACATGTAGAGCAATGAATGCAACACCGTGTTATCTGCTATCAAAATAACACCAAAGATAACACATTCTTCCATCCATTGCTCAAAGCTTTCAAATGAGAAAATGAACATCTCCAACCTACTTCAGACATTAAAGTGTTCACTCAGTGCTTATCTGATAAATACTGGGTTTAAACAAGTTTGCAATCTACCTAAACACGGGTAAATATTGCTAAATTTGGCCCCATAAATTACAGTTCCTCATCGCAAGCCTTTATCTATAGTTATAACTTACATCGCGCTCTTATGATGTACCCAAACTTATCAACCCCATAAGGACAGTAAACTCGAAAAGACGCCATCTCCTAATTTCATAATGTTAATAAGTTCAACCCAAGCCAATCCCAATTTTGATGTATTCACTGTTGAGAAAGTCGCTAGTAGTATTCCAAATCAAATCTTCATTTTCAATTATTGTATATAAGATGTTACCCTTTTTTTATCTAGTCATGATCTAAATAAGGGGTTCAGAATTTGGCCAGGCATTACTCTTTGTTGAATGAACCCTTACACTATTTTTATCTGTTAACATGTTAGTGTTTTTTTTCATTAAATGTAAAAGGGTCTGCTTTTAAGATGACAGTTTTTTTGGTTAAAATGCTTTTAAGATTAAGAACTCAATTATTACCCAATATAGCTTAGTAAGTAATTGCTAATTTTAGATTGGACAAAGTCAATCAACTCCTTAGATTGGGACACATAGCTTCAGGCTTTGGAGTTTTGATTACTTAACGTTTTGCATCACAATATTTTCCAGATGTACTTATTTGTTTTGAAGTTTCAAGTTGGGTACATTCAGAAATTCAGATTTACCAAAATGGTGAAAAGGGGTGGGGCTTAGAACATATTTTTATACTGTTACAACCAATCAGAATTCACCTTAGCACCATGTGACCTTTCTTGAGATCACTGCTTTCAACTCTAGATAATGTACTGCCAATCTTGTAACCATGGCAACACTGCATCACACCGTTTAAGAACGAATAAAGCCCCCTTTTGGTCCATGATTCATCAAACACTGAGGATGCCTCCCTTTTCTGTTCATCATAGTTCACATTTAATAAAACATGCTCAGGTTCTCAGCTTACTTGCCTTTTCTATATTTTCTTGGGGCTATTTAACTTGCTATTGTTTACCAACCTCATTTTAATTGTTGGAACTTCCTGTGTTCATCTTTATGCATACTATTCACGATTCAATGGACGTTTTATGTGCGAAAATGATCTCTAGACAGATGTTAAGACTAGTAGGTACGTTCCAACCCCCTTAAATGTACTTCTCAAGTTAAAAACTACAATCCTGATCGTGTCCATCATTCTTCTTAAAAGGCTGTGTCTCTAGTCTGTGTTTAACACTTGAATATTGTTCCCCAGTATTCTAAAACATCCTTTGACTCAAAATGTATGACTATATCTCACCTATCTAGTATACTTGGCTTCAAAGACTAACTTCAAAGCAATTTACATCTCAGCATTTTCTGTGATTCCTTTCCCAAACCGTTGCTATAGGAACCGAAAATCATATTTGTCGAAAAAATGCTTTTTTGATCAGTTTGTCGCTTGAATATAACAATTTTAGTTGTAAAACATGTTTTTATCCTTCTATCTTCTGTCTCTCATCAAGCATACGTTTCACCGTTAGGGTCGGATTCCAGTTCTTTACGAATATTAGGTTTCTCTCTATATACGCTCCACATTTTGTTGACTAGATCTGTCATAAGGATATCGTTCGTATTCTTCTCAATAATTCTCAACAAGAAGATTCCATCGTCTCTAAGATACTGATCGGCGAAACGCTTGCACAGTTTCTTGTCGGACGGGTTCTGCAGACTGTCCGTGATCTTCAGATACTTCTTCACGACCACGACACGGTTTCTGCGGAACATGGTCCTATAAGTCCAGCCGAGGAAGGAGAAGCAGGTAACTATGGCAACGAGAACAAACCAGAACCACAAGAAAACGAAGATTTTCTCGTTGAACAAGTTGATGGGCAAGACGCACTGTACCGTGTAGTCCTGAAAGAAACAAAACGATGCATACATATTAGACATTGTTTTGGACATCTAAGTTTGTCTCTAAATAGTTTTTTCAAAGGAATACAGTTGACAATGCAATACTTATTTTAAACACGAACGACGTTCTCGTGTTTTCATTCCAATTAACACATGTTTTCATCATTTTATCAGTGCTAACACATTATCAAGATTACTAAATATCAAGTTTACAAGGAAAGGGACACATTTATAAACGATCGAGTTATAAATCAAACTAGTAGAAACTGGTCTCAAACTTACTTGTATATTTTGAAGTTGGCGAATCTGGAAATCGCACAACGTGACTCTGGGGAATCTCTTTGACTCCTTTGTAACTGCTTCTGTTGCCAAACTGTTGATAGCCTCAATTCCCCACATCTCGAAGAATCCTCCTAGGAAAGCGTTCACGATGAAAAATTGCGAGATAATGTTGACGACGTAGATCAATTTGGTGAACAGATAGAGTCCTGTCAAGAAAGTACCTTCCCTTTTGTTGCACAGGAAACAGAATTTAGATGCTCGTTGACGCATGCGCACAAAGGCGTTCCAATGGTATTGCCTGTTGGCCTCCAACCATCGGTCCATGTAAAGACTAAGGTGTTCCACGGTCTGATTTCGTTTCTTCTGGTCGGCGACTTGCGTGGAGCCAGCTAATTCGACAAGCTTGTTCATATTGATGCCAGAGTAACCGTTGAGCATTCTCCAGAAGAGACTTGGGAATTTGAAGAGGAGGGCCATGAAGAGAAGGATGAGTGGTATCCATTGGTAGTAGGTGAGTTCCATTTCCTGATGAGAGTCGTTGTTTGAAGGAATAGTGTCATGCATTGGGAGGTAATACGTATTCTTTATCCAGCAGTAGGACTTCGTATACGCTACATATGAACCTGGAAGTATATAAATAAAAAACATTGTCAATAAATATCGTCAGAACTTGGAAGGTATTCAATAAGTATTTTTTCTAGGACAACTTATCACTGCACTTGACGATTGCAAGAACGTGTGGGATATTCAGTTCTTTATTTTGTTTCTTGGACACCTTATCAGTTGGCTGAGTAACACTAACTCAAAGTAACAAACACATATAAGCCCCTTATTCGACACTGGACTATCAAACAACGATAGAGATGGTCTACAGATGAAGATCGAAGGTTGCTCATAGAATTGTGTAGTGTGTGTTTATCGATTTGTGTCTTTGCTCTTGCTTACGCTTGCTCTGTACGAAAGTGAGAAAGGCGTTCCAAATTTGGAGTTAGAGATTAACTTGCTCTTGCTTACTCTTGCTCTGTACGAGTATGTGGATGTAATAAACATGGTTATCAAATTTCGTACAAAGATGTCTTCAATAATATTCATAGCACACTATTTGTTGAATGCAAACATCCCCCTCAGATATACAATTTGGTTTTCAAACATGTATAAATATTTACTCAAATGTTGAGTTCTACGAGTTTATTTGAAATATTTTGAAAAGTAAACAAGTGCTTAGCTCATTTTAGCCGATGATCAATTTTGAAAGCATCTGTCCATTTAAATCTCCCTTTTGAACGCCCTTTATTGCAATTGTATCATTCACAGGATTCCAAATTTGAACAGTCTTTTATTGTGTATTTAGACAGACCACGTGTGTATTTACACTAAACAAATTAGGATAATATCATATCGTATTGACAACTTTAGGATTTCATAAACTTTGTTAGCTGTACTCGTAAAAAGGCATCCTGACATCTTTTAAACTTTGACTTGATTCCTGGCTAATGATGATTAAACATTATGGCTAAGCGACAGGCTTCCTTTAAGTACATACATGTTGCTTGAATAAGAGGATTCATTTAGAGCCTGTCACATTTTTTAACATCATTAAATGATCTTGACAGACTTTTTGACAAGTATATAACATTATGGCTTCCAAACATGTGGCCAGTTCTTAAAACCTTACCTAAAATAGACTTTATTGGCAGAAGAGTTTTTAAAACTATCATTTTACATTTTAACTGCCATTTGACGATGAAGAAAGTGACACAGTCCATAAAGTGTGTACTCTAAATGATAGTGGATTGGATAAAAGATGGCACCCAGCCCTACTTAATGACCCATCTAAAATCCCCCGTTTCAGTACATTGGTATAATGATTCAGCCTATTAAAATTGTGCTCCAAGATCTTAACTCAAGCTTTGGATCTACGTAATCTTTAATATACTATTTTCATTAATGTAATTCCCATTCGGAACCACTTCTATACCATGTAATTGATATGCATTCAATAGTTCATTTACGCATTCCTTTATTCCTTCCTTATTCATTTATTTATTCTTTCGTCCGTCCGTCCGTCCGCCCGTCGCTCACTCCCTCTATCTATCTATGTCCAGACTTATCACTCAGTAGCGTTGTACCCACTGAAGCCATCCTTTTAATTTGGGTTAATTTGATTGTTTGATTTGACGGACTGCTTTGTTTAATGAAATTGGTGATTTGCTTGATTAAATAAAGGCTGAGTTGAATCGATTACATACCCGTGAAATGGGCGGGACACCAGCATTGTATCGGGTCTCCATAGTATTGACCACCTCCCGTAAACAGTGCGAAGATACATAATATGACCACAGTGTAGATATGGTTTAATCTGTCCACCACGTCGTCGTCATCGTTACCACGGAGTTTGTTCCACGTGGTCCAGCCACCCACGATAGCGCTCACACTAAAAATAGAAACATGATACTATAAATAGAAGTCCTAAATCAAAATGGCGTCATGACCTTTGAGCATGCGCAACATTATATTCGTATCACGTGAGATAAGGAAGAAAGTCAACATAACATTCTAAAACAATTATTACACATATGCATAAGTCACATTTTACGTTAGAGTTGACACTTTTGTACAAGTTATCATATAAACAATATAGATCTAAAAGGCATTCAATCATGGCGGCAGTGTACAAGACATAAGGGCCAAACAAAGGCACAAGGCATTAACAGATACCCATTTTCTTGAACCAGAAATAGTTTACTTTAGAAATCTTTGCGTATGGTAAAATGTATGTGCAAATGAAGTGTGTTGAAATCTTATTGAGTCTACACAACGATTAGAAATATTTCCGCAAGGGTCTTTACGTGCAGGGCAGTTTTTTGCTATACATGTACATAGTGATATTTGTTTCTAATGGAAAGTTTTAAGTAATTTGGATGCATATGTTAGCTGTAAAGTGTTTTTGCCCATTTAAATCAAGTGCGGTATTTTCTGAACTGATTTTTGAACCGTGTATACCCGTTCTAGTACGAGGATAATTTAAATATATACACCCTTCGTCAACGTCAATGTGTTATACATTAACGGATGTGATGTTTTGATTGGTGACTAAATATGTTGTTTTCCTCTTAAAATCATTCAAGTTTGGACAAATAAGATGCTAAGCCTCTTACGTCAAAATGTTTTAAAAGAGTGTAAATATTTAACGATAGTCTACGGTACACGTTTTTGCACATATCCTTGTGTAAACAGCAATATTACCCAGGATGCCGTAACGCTATGTCATAAATGCGCAATGTTAGCCAAGCTTGTGTATCTACCGATTTACCGGATTACCTCCCCTGCGCTGTAAGCAATTTCACTCGTCTAAC
>ENA-OREC01001685-OREC01001685.1-marine-metagenome-genome-assembly--contig:-NODE-1685-length-11464-cov-12.167559_pt1 | contig 11464 bp, 6 predicted proteins | sample MGYA00248626_ERZ508543 | MGnify/ENA primary metagenome ERZ508543 (study PRJEB26211, sample SAMN05518279) | marine metagenome | isolation source: Puget Sound, Washington, USA | host: Bankia setacea... | reverse complement strand
AACATCATAAAATGTTCCCTACTGTGACAATGTGTACGCAGCTGCGTACTTTGCGTACAGGTAGCTACGCGCCTGATGTACATCAATGTTACAATCTACCATGAGTCTACGGCCGGGCGACGTACGGCAGTTTTACACGACATAAAGTTAAACACGTACGTTGAATAGAAATACAGCTATTGCTTCCACGCTTACTTATTTCATTAATCACACATGTCTACTGCACACGTTTTGCTTGCGTTAACACTACTTTAGAAAAGGATTAGAAGCTTAGAGAACTAAGGTTTGTATTTTCACCTTTAAATGCACACTGACAGTCGTCTGAAGCCAATGCCACATCAACTATATTGATCAGCAGACGTTGTCATATATATTTATTTAAATACAAAGTCGATCTGCTGGTCAGGCATGTGCTAGGTATGTACATGGCCACTCAAGTGAACTTACAACCTACATAATGTAAACACTGTTTGCAGACGTATATGTTATAACTTTGGTCGAATCGACGAACGTCATAGAAAATATAGTGATTATATAATGAATGCGTGAATGCCTTCTTAGTTCATATGTAATTACGACCGTTATGTGTATTCCTCGACACTTGGCCAAAAACAGCAGCATGATCAAAACGATGAAATATGTAAAGAGATATGTACGGTATTTCTATTCGAATTATTGTAGTATAAATTGTTGAAAAAGTGTTATTCCCCCCAAAAAAATGCGTGGTTAATTCCTAGCTGTCAAATACATATATGAAATTACTTTAACTTTAATACTTTGATTTGAATTCAATGTTACTACAACATCTATAAAATTTGAAAAAAATACGTTAGAATTCAGTATAATGATTTCCAAACTACTTCTTTGATATTTAAAGTTTTTATATCCATTTATTGCTTGCTAACTTGTTGTTTTTCATTGATATAACATAAAGCCTTTGTCTGTGTTCATGTTCATGTATGTTCCTTTTATGTTCTTGTTGAGGGCCTCATGGAAGATAGCATTGTGCTAATGAGTTTTCTCGTTAATAAAAGAACACTGACGTTAACAGTTATCTAGATATTCTATGAAAAACTCGATAAATCTGGATCACCTGTATACATGTAATGTGTATTAAACATAATGGACATGCGCATACATGTACATCTAGACGGACTAAAGTGTATTCGGATTTCTAACGAAACAACCCCCCCAACAAATTGGATAAAATTTTCCGCTCGTTATAGGGTAAAGTCTACGGTGAATATGCATTAAAATGATGACTACACATATATCAGCTTAAATATAAAGAGAGCGATATTAAGTGTAACGCAAAATGAAGCGTCGAATGATCTCTTTGACAGCTATTTGTTTACATTCACATAGTAACATGTATTTCCGTACGTTCTCGGGAAGCTACTCGTCTTCTTTATCGTGCTAAATATCGAACTTATCCGGAAACACGCGAGACAGAACGAAAGCGATAACATCAGAAGGTTTCCGGTTGTGTTACTAAAATTACTACGCCAAAACCAGTTTGAACCAGTTATGACTGCCTTTCAGGGCACTGAACATATCCGAATGAGCAATTCAACCAATCACTGACGAAGAGAGGACATTATTTGCAAGGACGGACAAGAAGAGGAAAGGAGATTTGGGAACAAACGAAAACTCTTATTTAACGCTGTTTTAAGCGATAAGTGAATCCTAAATATATGTACAAGATAGGAGCTATTAACAGTACGTGTATTCGAAAAAACGACACTGTCAAGATGACAGGATCAACGGAGATTTTGGACAATCAACCGAACGGAAAATTCCTTTGCGGGGTTGTAGAAGGTAACAAAATGGCGTCGATTAATAATATTCATGAGTAATGTTAATGTCGATTCTATTGTTCAACAATCTGTATAAAACCCAAAAGATGTTGCTTCCGTTAACTCGATTATAGAAGTAAAATATGTAGAAATTACTGTCGTGAGTTAAACGGGGTAGTGAGACAGTCTATGTCGATAAAAAAGATAACCATAATGGCGGTCCGACGTTCGTGCGGGGAGCCTCGTTTTGAAATCGACTAGAGAAAAAATTAAATTGAGAATATCTGTTGTTAACGTTGCAGATATATTGTCTTATCTGAATTATCGACCCATTGTGTTTAACATACTAATTTTTTAATGATTTTCCAGGTTTTTACGGCATACCATGGACCACAGAGCAAAGAAAACTTTTGTTCCAATGGTGAGTGTTCTGTTGTTTTCTTCAGAAGTTCAGTAAACTTGTGTGACCTTAAAATGAATCACAACTGGGAGTTATTCGTGTTATTGAAGGACTGCACTGTCCTATTTTAGATATTGATGCCAGTTGAGTTGTATACAATTGTAATTTCATTTCATACCTTGGATTTCAGGCTGTCATATAAGCCAAAGCTTAGGTGCCCCACTAGAGGTTCTTAGTTTCTAGATCTTGTGAAATATCTTAAAACATGTGTGAATGAACTGAGAGCTTGATATGAATATGAAAAATTGTCTTCAACAGTGTTGTTTATCAGTGATTTGACTGTGTTATGGATTTAGCTGATACTGATTCTTGGTGTAAACTATTCCAGTATTTTGTTAAGTCATTTGGTAATTAGTGTAGTAGTACACATTCTTATAGTTGCTTTGGTAAATTTCAGGATGAAGTCCATGGGCATGACCACCTACATGTATGCACCAAAACATGATGCAAAACACAGAGCATTCTGGAGAGATCTGTATTCAGTAGAGGAAGCTGGTAAGTCTTAAATACAAGTCAACATATATAGCATTTTTGTTCGATGTTTGAGCTGTCAAATTTAAGAATAAGATTTTTACTGGTATTTAAACACTTAAAAATCTGTGGATGTCAATGAACCTTACTTTGCTATCTTACTTAGCTTGTTTACAAGTAATTTGTCAGTTCACATAAGTGCAGTTCTATCTAGAATGAATAGACCTTGACCGTCTTGAATGTTTTCTTCCTGTCTGAGTTTCTCTATGTAGTCAAGTCTGTATAAGATTGTTTTAATACTGTTGTGAGATTCAATAATATTTATGTGTGGTCGAACACGTCTGGGTACGACTCGAGCATGCGCAACTAATTTTCTACCCACACATTCTTGGAACCTCAAGCGAGCTAGACGTGCTGGAGAATTATCTATCTATTGAATAAACCTTGTTTATCACATTTGCTGTCTGTTTTATCGTATGGTGAGAGGAACACTTATTTCCTTTTCAGACAACCTTACTGGATTGATCGAAGCTGCAGCTGAAAATGATGTTACATTTGTTTATGCCATTTCACCTGGACTGGATATCAGCTTCTCCAGCTCAAAGGATGTACAGTGCTTGAAACGCAAATTGGAACAGGTGAGTGGAATGTCTAGAACTTTTGTTCAGGATAGATGATGGAAATGTAGAGACTTAGAGCTGCATTGTATGTGATGTTGAACATATTTCAAGTAATTGGTAAGATAACAACTTAGAAGTTAAAATTATATATCTTAATTACATATGTTTTTGTTATTCCAGGTTTCAGCATTTGGATGTCATGCCTTTGCACTACTCTTTGATGATATTGACCCTGAGTTGAGCGTTTCTGATAAAAGTGCTTTCCAGTCATCAGCCTGTGCCCAGGTTTCTATTACAAATGAAGTATATGAGCATCTGGGACAACCAGAGTTTTACTTCTGCCCTACAGAGTATTGTACATCAAGGGCTATGCCAACACTTTCAAGTTCTGGTTACCTAAACACAGTTGGATCCAAGCTGAGAAACGACATTCACATTCTTTGGACAGGTAAAACATTTTGCTTTTAACTTTAAAACTGACAGTGTTAATAGTTATGCTTTTTTAACTACTGTCTGAGACTTTCTTTTTTATCTTCATAAATAACCATGTTTATGTATTAAGTTTGCAACTTTCCAAAAGATCATTTATCTGTCTACAGTGTGATGGAACACAATCACAATCAGTGGTCGTATTTAGTTTTAAATACAGACTTGTCCAGTTGTTAGTTGTAATGATGCTCACTGTAGTAAAGTTTACACTTCTTTATTGTTGGTTGTAGGTGCCAAAGTTGTGAGCAAGAAGATTGGCATTATAGAACTGGAAGAAGTTGCCAAAGTGTTCAGACGCCCACCTGTGATCTGGGACAACATCCATGCCAATGATTACGATCCCAGAAGACTGTTTTTGGGACCCTTTGATGGACGATCCACAGATATCATTCCCTATGTTAGAGGTGTACTGACCAACCCTAACTGTGAATTTGAAGCAAACTACATTCCTTTACACACACTAGGCCAGTGGTCCAGATCCAATAAAAATGCTGTGAAGAAAGACATTGTTGCAGGTTAGTTATACTACTTGCCCAGTCCTATTCTTCAACAATCTGTTAACATAATAACTTTTGAAAACTATGACATTGTGAATACAGCAATGAATCACAACAATTATATTAATTATGATTGGTAATAAACTTAATTGATCTTTGATTTTCAGATAGTAGATTGAGTCCCGTTGTTGCTGACATCAAGCTGGAGAGTGAAGGGGATGATGTAATAGATGACATTACCGGCTTCGACTTCAAATACCAGCCAAAGCACGCCATGAAAATTGCTGTAGCAGATTGGTTATTGGAACTCAACAAATGCAGACACCCTCCAAAGTCAGTTGCTGTAGCGACCACACCTATTGTCCCAAACCCACCCCTACCCATTTCAAACATTAACACTATTCCACAAGCCATGCCACAACTATACAATGAACTAGAAACAACAAATATTCCAACAACGACAGTAAATCCAGTGGACCCATCATTCATGAACCCCACATCTAACGTTGTAGTAAACAGTTTGGTTGATCCATTAAGTTCACCGGAAAATTCCCCAACTAGAGAAAGTGATACAGATTCAGACATTTCTCTCCGTGATGAGCCCATGGATTGTGTACCATCTGTTATTGGAGACAGTTTGAAGGTGCTCGACAGTGATATTGATGTAACAAAGGACCTGACCAATGATAATGTAATGCAAGTGGAAAATCTGCAGTGTCATAGTGATATTAACACAAGCGATAATCACACCAAAGACCTCATCAAATCTTTGGAGCATCTTTCAGACTCTACTGTTCTCACCTTCGACGATCTCAACTTAATTATCAGTTTCTTCTACCTGCCATTTGAGTATGCTGCAACTCCCTGTCAGATGTTACAGGATCTTCACTGGCTGAGAGAAAACTGTGAAGTGGTGGCACATTCAAGAAAGTCGGATCCTGCTCAGGTTAGTTAAATATACCTCTTCTTGAATTCAGCAATAAATGTTAGATGCATAACGTAACTGAACTTTCAGAATAATCTATTTATCTGAAGCTTGGGAAAACAACTGTGACATTTTTTTGGTTGAATTATCAAAATTGAATTAACAGCATTCAAATGGGTTTAGGATTAAATTGTTAAGACTGAAATTTTTATTTTGTTCGTAGTGTTTTAACTGGTGATGTTTTCTTTTTTGCAGGTTTCAGAGTGGTGGGAGGTCAGCAATCGATTCCTCAACACAGTAGACAACCTGCAGAATGTGATCAAAGTCCTAAAAGTGATGCCCAATCAAGCGTTTGGATACTACTTCTACCCCTACTTATGGGACATCCTGGGCGTACTGCAGTCTTGTGCTGGGTTCGTCAGATGGTTAGGTAGGTGTAGTTTTATCCCGTGATACCATACACTATTGATAAAAAGTCTGAATTGAAGTTGGACCGTTGACCTGATCTTTGTACCCTGTGTTTTTCTTCTTGAGAAATGGTTTGAAAAGACGTCTTATTTCTTAAAGTAAACTTTGATTGCTGCTTACATTGTCCTGTTGCGTGGCACCTGTTGACTGAACTGTGTTCCTACTCGTGCTGAGAGCTATAGATCTTACGTAGTATCAAGTGTCGTGATGCTCGGGATCAAACAGCACTGGTACCAGTCTTGGACTATGTCATTGTTATTAGAAAGTGAGTCACTGAAATTTTATACTAGCTGTTTTGTTACAAGTGTGTGTGTGTTGCTGTTTTAACATGACATGAAAACCTTACACTTGAGAGCTAACCTGTCACCTGTCCTGTGTTTTTCAGGTCTTGGCAAGCTCTCCTGTGAGGACATCACGCAGCTTCAAGGACCTTATACATGTACGCATACTTAGTGAATGATAGTGTTGTTGATATTTTACAGAAGCTTGTCCAGTACTGATCATAGATTACCTATATTGTAGCAGTGGAAATAGCCTGGATTTCTTCTGGCAATGTCACAAATGCTTGTTTGACTATTACATTATTTTTTGTCTACACAAAGTCCGTTTATTGAGCAAAATTATTTTCATTGTGTTTATGAATACAAAATAATGCAGTGTTACACATTTGGCAAAAGGGCAATTTGAACTAGTAACAGATCTGATGTAAACAAAAAATCTGGTTGCTGGCATTTAAAAAAACAGGTGGAAGAACAAACACAGCGCACATTGTATTTATGAAGAGATGCATTTGAGGTTGTATGAAATTAACTTTGCTCAATATCCGAAGGCTTTTGACAAACAAAAATGAAATGGGTCACATGTAGGGGGAGTGATTTACACAACTTGAGGGGGAGGAATTGTGTCAAGAGTTTTACAGTGACATTGGTATGATAGTAGATACTGATAATATTTCCACTGTATAACATGGTCTGGTATCTGAACTTGTACAAAGAGACGCCTATTCTATGTTTTCAAATGACAACAAGCGAGCGTAACTAGTTTTTTACGTAATGAAAGTGATTTCGCAAATTTTAGCGAAGTGGCAAACTCTTTGTACAAGTTTGTATGTCAGACCATGTGCGTGCATATGCGTTCTGTTTTACTATGCCGGCGTATATATGTTTGAAATCAGTACTGGACATTGGCTGATGTAATAACATGAATTGTTTCACAATATGGAGATATGGACAAGACAAATACAGATGTGTGTGAAGCACTGATGCTGCTGGTAATGTATTGGTAAATGGAGTAAATTTGCAGCTCGTTAATTGCCTAAATACTTATTTTGTAAGTTTCTTTGTAAATAGCTGCTTGATTAATGAGTGAACCATAAATGCAACTTTTTAAACCTTAAAAACGGTAAAGTTTGTAAATTTTAAACATTTCTTATATGTGCACAAGTTTGACTTTTTTACTAATGTATCTTTTCCCTTCTTCTCTTCCTGACAGGGATGACAAAGGATTATCGGGACACATTCTTAAGTGGTGATCAGGAACCGTGGTGTTTCCAAGGTGGCTTACAAGCCGAGTTTCAAGTATGTATAGTGGAAGGGGCATCGCCAATCTTACATGCTCTACCATCTTGATGGGGCCAATATACCATCCCCTCTCCATCATACCAGTGACAGTCACTTGGAAACACGAGATTGGATTCACTATAAATATAATGTTATAATGATGAAACTATCCAGTAAATATCAGAAATAACAACGTTAGATATTGATAGTGATTGCAGTGTTTGTAATACTCATCTCAAGTATGTTGTTTTACAGGTTACCAGTAATGCTTTTCTAGGGACGTTCAAGGATTTTCAACATCTACAGCATGTTCACTGAACCGTTCACTTCAGTACTTGGTGTTTAAAGCTGACATTGATTAAAGGGGTTGGTTGCAATGCCAGAATAGTTAGTAATGGCTTATTATTTTAAAGCCCGTTTATTGTGAACATGCTGTTAAAAGTTCATTGAAAATCTCTGAATGTATCTTTTTTTTGACAGAAAGCAGAAGCATTTGTATTCTTGATACAACAACCAGTAATGACCACAGAATACTAACTGATAAAAAAACAATAGATTGGCAGAAAAACTGTCACCAAAATAGTACATGCTACACAATTACTTGTTGAGTATGTCCTATAAACTCTTGATATATTTATTAGATTCTAGTTAACAAAATTTACTGGTCAATATTAAAGGATTCACATGCTTCTGAAAGTGTTTGATGTATAATGAAGGCTTTTTATTGCAGACAGCCTATTTATAACCGTTAATTATTTCAGCAGAGCTGCTAGAAGCTTTTAGTTACAGATCTCATTTGCCTCTTTCCCATTATTTACCTGCAGATTTATACAGAAGATTTAGACTATGTGTGTTATTAAGATTTAAAAAATTGTCTAAACAATAGCGTTCATACGTTTTGTTCCCATCCTATTTAAAAACTGTTGATAGTTGGTAAAATGAGATCTGTGTCAAAAAGCTTCTTGTTAATTAGCTGTGGAATATACAACAAAGTAAACTATAGGAATACTTGAGATGAGGCACAAACACTGTATTCTATGACAGCTTTCAAAAAATACCGCTAACAAATTCTTTCACGTTAAGCTTTGTAGATAAATGAGCGCTTGTTTTGGCCATCAGCTGTCATATTTAACCAATAGTACAGAAATAAAGGATCTATATTTCAGATCATCTTTAGATAGGGTGGTTTCCATGCAGGGACCAGTCCTGAACCAACCCCGTGTTTGACAGAATAATGCAACTCTCTTTTTCCTTTGTAGCGAATGTTGCCAATCTCATCAGCGTATGATCTACTATACATACGTCACCCGGAGCAAATCCTGAAGAAGTCGTACAAATTCAGACCTTACAATAATACAGATGAGGTAAGCTATATGTCTCTCTCAGTTTGAATAAACCTCTGGGGAGAGAGTAATAGAGTCCTATGGTAGTTGGATGAGCACAGATTCTTTTAAACAAACCTTAGTTCAGTTCTCTCTTGACTTCCTTTAACTTTGGCCGTCTGTTTCAGCACTTGAGTCTTACAGTGTTGTACATTTGTTATTTACAGGCTGATGTGTACAGCATCTGTTTGAAGACGTGTGATGATGGCATGGATGGGACACAGATATTCCCAGGACAACCACATGTCATTGCTGACAAGTAAGTTCAAGGCAAAATATTGTAATTTCTGGTCTATCGATAAAAGGTAATTATTTAAAAAAAGACAACAAGATGTTACATGTTGAAAGTGCTTTATCAAGCAATGCTCTCTTACAGTTTTGAGATTGTAAAGGTGTTGGTGATGATTTTTACTTGATGTTATCTTATTGTATTGAGTAGCCTCTAGAAAGAAATGTAGTCTTTCTGAAACTGTAATGTCATGTTTTATGTTACAGATTGGTTGGCAGTTTGGTTACGTTGAGTCCAGAGCTATGTATAGTGGCAGAGGATGATGATGGAGTGATGGGTTATGCAGTAGCAGCCCTGGATGCCAAACATGTACATCAGCAGCAACAGTTGGCCTGGGTACCAGCTATGAGAGAGAAATATGTGAAACCTGTACATGGCATGGAACTTACACCAGCTGAGGTATGCACCACCATTACATAGTGTAGTGTAGCATTTGTTATAGATTAATAATTGCGCTTGTCTTATGTTTGATTGGACTAAAGGACTAAAATGGTGGTCACAGATTACATTTACTTTGTTACCATGTTTGTTTATATTCTAAATTGTATCCTGTATATTTGCAGGAGCTGATGATGGCTTTCCACAATGAGCAGGTTGAGACCCCAGTGTGCGTGACCAGTATGTTCCCAGCTGTACTACGACTAGATGTGTTGTCTGATCGTATGGAAGATCTGGCAGTTACAAAGAGACTTCTAGCTACCTCCCTGTCAGCATTGAAAGCATCTGGGTGTAAGGGAGTACATGTAGAACTCAGTGTGGGAGACAAATGTATGCTGGAACACTACAGACTACTCGGCTTTCAACCAGTCACTGCGTCAGACTCCAGTGAAAACACCATCTTCCTTGGAAGACTTTTATAGACTGTTGATAGTGCAATAGGATCATGAACTTTAAAGCTTTACTGTTGGGGCATTGCTTTCTTGAAAAACAATTGTCTTCACCAGATAATCTCATCCTTAAAGGGTGTAACGATTCATGGACATAAACTGTTGTAAATGTAGAAGTCTTTCATTTTAGAAACTGTTGTGTGCTAGTGAAGACACAAACTGTTTGATTGTATATGTTGTTTTTAAGTTTTCTATGAAAATTGTCATCTGGTATAAAATGTCAAATGCAAGTTCATTTTCAGACCAATTCTTTCTATAATAATTCTCTGTGCCACAAAGCTGTATGTACACTTAAGCTTGAGATAAACAGTTGACAAATGAAATGCAGTGCTTATAATGTTTCTGAATTTAAAATGTGAGCTTAGAGATGTTTTTATTTAGGATTTAACTGAGTTCAATATTCCAAATATCCAACTTATTTAAATGATACTTAGCACACAGTTGTGATATTCTTGTACAGTGCTATTGGTTTCTTGACTGGTGCTTCTTACAGTCTGTTACCCGCGATCTTAGTTAACTATAAAGCAATTATGTATAAATATGTCTTGTGTTACAAAATATTTGTAGAATCTGTTGTATTATATGTGATACTTCTGGCCCAGCCAGTGTAAATACGAAGACAAATCTTTGTTAAAAAAGGCATAAAAAAATTGTTGTCATGAACTTTATTTTGTTTATTCTACCAAATGTGATTGATGTTTGGTAGGAAGAGTGTAGATACAGAAAATCCATTGTTTCATCATGTGCTGTCATTTGTGAATATATAGAGAAGCATTCTGAGTTGGACATTGAAATAACATAATTGTGTGCAGTATTATTCATGCATATTATTTTTATTATAGCTAGTCATGTAAATTTACTGAAGTAGGGTATTAACTCATTTCTTGTTGAGCATTTTTCAAGTTTTGAAGTAGGACCATTTGTCAGACTGTGAAAACACAGACAAGTTGATTTTGTGTGGTCTTCATGATGAGAAACTGTTTTGATATTCATGCCATTTTCTATTTCAGTTGATCAATATCTATAATTATTTAATGCCAAGCATTGTTGTAAAGATATGTAAATACGCATAATTTATGAAGATTTGTACTATTATATATTAAAAGTAACTTGTATTTGTTATGTTCCAAAATAAAATGTATAAAACCCAATTTTCTGTTTTGTGTATTGCTTTATTTCAATGAAATTGTATTCTAAAACACAACACCTTACATATAGCACAAGCGAACAAAATATTGAGATTAAATAATTTTTCACTTGATAGGCAGACAAGACTTCAAAGAATAGAACTTGAGAATGTGAGAGAAACTTGTTCCATGTGCTTTGTCATTTGATCCGTCACAACTGAACTATGATAAGCAATGATTTATCGACAGATTATCACTGCAAAGTTTTAGTCACAAAATCTCCAATATTCATTACTCACCTATGAGACTTTGGCATTTGATAAAAGCTGGGAATATTAATGAAGCTTTAGGATGGAACAATTTTCATAAAATGAACCTGCAGGTTTGTCTGGTTGTATGAAATGAGTAATATGCAATGTCTTAAAGTAATACTATGCGCATCTGAACACATTTGTTCAATCGTACGATATTGCTTCAGAAGCTTTAAACAACTT
>ENA-OREC01001684-OREC01001684.1-marine-metagenome-genome-assembly--contig:-NODE-1684-length-11464-cov-13.628875_pt1 | contig 11464 bp, 5 predicted proteins | sample MGYA00248626_ERZ508543 | MGnify/ENA primary metagenome ERZ508543 (study PRJEB26211, sample SAMN05518279) | marine metagenome | isolation source: Puget Sound, Washington, USA | host: Bankia setacea... | reverse complement strand
CGTATCTGGAATTAAAGTGTACACTGTATGTTATAGAGGGCTTATAATACACATATATGTCTAACTTGCATAGCACGGTAACACCAGTCTGGAACTCTTGATTGTAATACAAAATTCATTTTTACATTATACATTTATTACTCAATATTAAATGCACTTGGTCGTATTCTGTATTCCCTATTACAAAGCAATATAACCACAACAATGGCCACGAGAGTGCGGACAACAATATGGTATGTATGCTGTCCTTAACGGGCAAATAAGGCTTTATCTAAAACTGCTCGAATGGTAAGACAAGCTGTTGGACGGATGGTGTCAAAAAGCATAACTACATAAATGTATACTTTCCACATACCCTGTGATTGCCATGCCATGATCAAATACAATGTCTGTTTGATAATCAATGAGAAACTGTCTAAAGTCAACCAGGACACCGGTGTAGCTTATTCCTGCTGCTAAGACGGTGGTGTAGGCGTAAACTGAATCACCGACATGGTTGTCCGCTGACCAAGCAAAGTTTCCCTGTGAATAAATAACGAGACATATTTATACCACCTTTGTTCCGTGTACTGAGGTGCCACATTATGACCATCCATGTTCAACTTATTGAATGGACGTTTTAAAGACTATCCTTGTTCAACGTATTGCGGAGATAATACGCTACACTTTAATTTAGCGTTTTTTGTTGAGACGGTCTTAATGTGGTGCTTCAAATGTGAAATTATATTCGACCATGAAGATAATCATCGTATGATACATTTCTCGTTAAGCCAACACTAATAACAACAACTCAGTTAACAAAATTACTTCAATAGATTGTATGACGATGATGATAATTTATAATAGTAAAACAAAATTGTACATACATTGTCCGGTGGAAATTGGATTCCTACAAGTTCAACAACTACGTCCATTTCGATAAATTCGGCCTCTAAGTAGAGTATGTAGGTATATTCCCTCAGCGTTTGGTAATGTAGCGTCATCTTAAAGTGTACAATAAGAAATATTATAGACGTACTGGTTCAGAGCTATTACAATAATAAAGAAGGTCTCCATTACTGTACGCTTATACAATAACTGTCCGTACCCAAAACAAGACCCTACCCGTACATTGCATGCCATTCTCTCTAATTCAAATACTACCAAGTTGTAAACAAACACAAGCGAACAAACTTGCGGAAATACGAGGATCTGATATTTTCTGCCACATCGTACTGATTAACAAATTTGTCAATGTCTGTCTACGTGTTACAATAAAATGGACTATTGTGATGGTATATTCCAAAGCTAGCTCTACTATTAAAAAGGAATATTCGTGTAAGTTTCACATACCTCATTGCAAACCAGTTTTAAGAATTTAAAGACCTCAACCTTTGCAGCTACTAGGTCATCGTCAGTCATCACTAGAAACCTGAAATAAGTCATTTAAAAGATGCTATTATAAAAAGAAGAACGCGTCTCTATCATAATACTTTACTACATGTCAACATAGGTTTAAAATCGATTGCCCTAGACAAGTCGCTTGTTTCCGGTGCTTGATTGTTAAAACGTTAGTGTAATCGAAACTACTAAATCATATTATTGGAATAAAGTTGTTTCTCAGAGTCTGTTGTTTGTGATATATTCGCTTACATGAACATCATTAGTTCAACGTGAAAGTGTTCGAATTATGAGGTGGTTATGGTAATCAAGTACAGCGTTAAAGGGTAAAGGGTATTATAAAATGTTGTTTTCGTGGTGCAATAATTTTAACTATATAGCGGTATAAAACGGCTTTCCATAAGCTACACTAGACATCGAACATGGCACACTCAACATAACGAAACAAAATGGTTCATTTCGAGAGTTCAACACACTTCACTACTAAATGGTATATGGTTTAAGCTCTTACTCATCCATGACTCCTTGGTCTGGAAACATGAGTAGCTTGAGTGCTCTGGAAGTACCCAACCCCTCTACAAGCGTCTCGCGTTTCTTGCGGTCCCCGGGCAGATTCGAGGCGTTACTGCCACCAGTCGGAATGGTATCTGAAGATTGAAACTATGGTGTCAATAAAGCTCTTAAGATAGCCGACTAGCTCTAAGCAACCATATCCGTTTTCGATAATGTTGGCGCTTAAATTTTTAAATGTCAAATACTAACTTGTAGATAAAGGTTTGTTAACAATTCATAATAAAAAGAACATCACAATGAATCATAATATAAGTATTGAAGTTAGGACACATAACCTACATTTGTTGTACACGACACATTACAGCGGAATGGTAGCGCTAAACTGCTTAATTCCGATCTGTTGCACTCGTAACATTCATGACAGAAGGGTTTTCGACACACTTCCATTATTTTCTGCACAGTCTTTGTTTCAACGTAAAGAGAGCATCGTATATGTATTCTTAATTAACACATACAGTTTACGTTTAACATAACGAATGCAGCGAGCGTAAAGACGCCACAGCTTTTCATTAGTTTCTTACCAGGAATTTCAACACTAAGATCCCCATCTGTGTTCTTAAGGCTCAGACTTTTACCGTTACTGGAAATGAACGAGGTCTCCTCTTCACCGTGGATTAAAGCAAACTAAAAATAAACACTTGAAAGTAAAACAATGATATAAAAACAGAATGTTTATAAAATACTCCTTATTAATGTTTTGTGCAAATAAACCTATGTTGCGTTCGTCTTAATATTTTGTTTTCTGATTATACAGACATGATGTTTATAAATACTATGATATAGGGTGTTAGGAAGAGACAAGATACATTGGTTATGTGACTATTTCACACTCATTAACGTTTATATCATTTATGAGGGTTACTATTAATAGTGTTGTTTTTCCAGCACATGAATGTCCTGTTGTTTACGTGTTCACTCGTTCGCACACTTGTATTACATGTGAGCTTTGAATGACTTTGAGGACATTACAATCATTTGAATATTCGGTATTTACTTCAGACTTTGGTCTAGTTTTCTCCAAGTGATACATTTCTAATTATTATATGTGAAATTTAACTCAAGTATCCTTTCGGTTATTAACTTAGAGATTAAAGAAAACATAAAGCCTTACAAGGCCAACATTCGTTTAAAGTGTGTATACATTTGGGACAAGTGTTTGGTCCATTTATATTTAATAAACTTTGCCGGAGGATGCCGGTAACTGTAACAGCTTCACCTCGTGAGCATGTCTTAATCTTTTCAAAACTTAATCATATAAGGTTGAGTAACCCCCAATAAAGAACTACTCCAAAAGATGTTAATTGTCATGTGTTTATTTTATTTACTCGATGTTTATATTTTCTTATTTCAAATAATTCAAACTACAATATTGGACAAGTCAAGTTTAAGTTGATTCAATGAAGATGCTTACAGCAGTATATCAAGGGCATTAAGTACGATTTTATAGACGGTTGTACTTAAAAGAGGTCCATTATGTAAATATTGTATAGAATATGAACAGTTTAAACGCTGCATATGGACTTCAATCAAATGTATTGGTAATATTGAATCGTTATTTAGAGCTTTGAATTATTAGGTATATATTCAAGAGAGTGTTTAGTGTTCAGATAGTGTGAATGCGTGTGTGGTTTGCTTTAGAAAACCAACAGTAAATCTATCTTCTAGTATCTGATTATAGGTATTGTGTAAATAGATGTAGTAATTGTGTATCACATTCTTTTTATATAAAGAAAATACATAATCTCTTTCTTTAACACGGCAGCCCTTTATGCTATACATGTAAAAAGGTCACATTGTATGCACGTAATTATTGGAAAGAATCAGAATGCTCATACCAGTTTACATTGTGTAACATCTTCTTGGTAACATTCTTCACGTACAATAACCATATCGTTAGCATACACAGCTGCTGTCTGAAAGATAAAAAGCGACATTTTATACTTTATAAATGGTCCCTAGACAATGTAAACACATGTTTTATTTAAGTGTTGCAACACTCATTTACACATGTTGTAGGTTGACATGACAAACAGTATGTTAGTAATACTAACGAAACAATTTTATTTTTATTGAACAATATAATCTGATACTATTTTGGAGTATAATCCTCATTTATTTGACAACGGTTACGAAACTCGTTCACTGTAATGTATACAAATCATTCTTCTTTAAACCGGTGTTCGTGTTGTCGTCATGTAGGAAGAACTGGTCATATATCACATACGTATATTTCTTAAAATTATGGCCATGTGTATCTTACCTCAAATGTATCCATTTCCACATTGTTTCTCTTTGTCAGTTTGAATTCCTTTTTTACATTGCCAATATCTAACTCTACGTCCATTTCGTCTTCAAACTTTATTCTCCCATTTTCTTTCTTCGGACCTTTGCCTTTGTTCAACACATGTCCGGACTTGACCTTTGCTGTAAAGAATAAAGCACAATTATAACAGAGGTTATTTAAATGGAATCATAGATAGAACAGTAAGAATAAAATTCAGTATATTTCGCTCAAATTAAACTCAATCAGAAAAAGAAATCAGCTGAAAGCAATCAATACACACCAATGTAAATTAAGATGATTAATCGTTACTATCTAATATAATAAAGAACATTAATAATAAAGATCCTGCGAATACAGTGAGGTATAAATTAGCATAATGAATTTGAAATATGAGAGTCTGATATTGGAAGTTTATCTCCCTCCCATAACATGAGAATCAAATACAACTCAACCAAATTAAAGGTTAGCCTAAAGCGATGAAACAAATCAGCAGAATAAATATAAAGAGAAATATTATTAAAGATTATTTCAATAAGATAAATCAGAGAACACAGAATCAGATCAGATAGAGAACATTTGTTATACGTATCATGCAGTGCAACTAATTAGAGGACATTCGAAAGAAATATCATTAAGAATGTTAGGTCATTTAAAAGATGTTCGAATGTTTTCAATATATTACAACTAAAAAGTGTATGCCAAAAGCTGAAACTAAAGCTTAAATGAGCAAATTGATGTGTCCGTTAAAATATACCAGATGCTTGAAAGGGGCGTCCGAACTTTACTTTATCATCAGTATACTTACAATACATTTGCACTTTAAAACAGTGTAGTATGAATGATAGTAAGTTATGGTTTGTTTCTATCATACAACCAATCAGTTATACCGTTAAAACCATTTATGTATATTATGTTTATATTATGCATTTACCTACAAAAACAAACTCCAAAACAAAAGACCTTATAAGTTTAAAACGTGTGAAGTATATCGAAGGTTTTAAAGTCAGAACATGTAATAAAACAAACTTAAGTACGTTATTTTGTTAACTGCTATGTTCTATAGGTAACTAACTATCGAGAAGAATAAAGTCATTGGTGAATATAACTCTACCAAAAGAGCTTTCCAAACATACGTAGATGAAGAGTAAGTGAAAATGTAAATTTAGATTGCAATACATGCAGATGTTTGTGTCCCAGTTAATTGACAACTAAATTGATCTGTGCAATGAATTGGCGATATATATAGTAACAAAGCAACTGTTTAAATGCATGGTATCTTTTTTAAATTCAAACTTCGAGAAAATAATTTGTTTAAACTTGTAATTAGTATAACGGTAAAATACTTTAAAACTTCATCGTTACAACATTATTATGTACAGCCCACTACATGTAAAGTACCTCAACTTACATGTGATGTAAATGTGCGAAATTAGTTGTGTTAACCATATGCAAGTGCTGGTTTAATATGGCTTACAATGATTTTATATGAATGTTTTACACATAAAAACAACCATATACTTACATTGTCTGTTGAAAACGCCTGCGCTTATTTCTGAAACCAGCAGAAATAGGCTAATGCTTGTGATGAACTTCATTTCTGTAATACCGTCTACCCGAACGAGATCAAAATATATATTTGAGCGTGTTTAAGATAAATAAGTGCCTCCTTTATGAGTTTATGCTTCTATCTAAGTTGTCCTGTATTATATTTCCCTATAGTATATACAACTGATCGGACTCTGTTAGGTTTTAATTTACCAATCACCACTACCACACGTTCTTATATACCTTTACCTAACCGTGACGTAACTCTTTCTGTCCCGCCCCCAAAAGTTCGTGATTCTAAGCTTAACACTGACTGTTTTCCAATCCATTGATCACCCCGGTGTATTTTTAACCCTCCCTCGTCTCTACTTCTTGATATATGGTGAAAACTGTGGGACATCACGCCTAGGACGATATGATGGTATAAGAAGCAACCTATTTCTTCTTTTTTTTGTTCATTTGAGGCACGGTGATGTTACATACAAATATCTTAACCGTTATAAAACATAAAGAAATTGAACGAACAAGAGCTGCTTCGGATGACTGTAGGTACAATGATGAAGTCATCGTCACAAAACGTTTAGATGACATAGATACTGTTGTTTGTCACAGTTTAAGAAGTATTACCTTTATTACGTAATATATAATATAAGGTGTTCAAAATATGACACCGATTGCAAGTACGTGGTTAAATTGTATATGCAGGGAACATAATTAAATACTACATTTTGTTCGTAACCATAGCAGTACACCTATTCTGATTTGTTTTATATTTTATTGTGGGTGTGACCTATCCTTTTCATAAACTCACATGTTTCTGAGTATTACGTTGAGTAACCGCATGGTGCATCGAAAAATAAGAGCATGTCCAAAAAACTCCACCATACTTGAAAGTGTTCCCATTGTATACACGTCACATTTGTAATTTTAACAATCAGGTTAGATCTACCAATCGTGATAATCGTGTTTGTGACGTATATAAGTCAGTCACTTTAACAATAGAGCATTACTCGTATCACGATATCCAGGGGTCGGGTAGAGAGAGAACTAGAGAGAGAGAACTCGTCCAATTGGCCCGTTTACAAAATGAGTTACGGGGATATAAACACAATACATTAGATAGATAAATAGGATAGCTTTCATATTTATTTCTCATCGTTATAATACACTTTTATGGAGTATTGAATTAGGACTGAGGCTATAGTACAAGTAGACAGATACGTTTTATATCTACATTCAAATCTTTCCCCATGTTTGTTATTTCATTCAGTATCAACATAGGGTTGACATATTAAATACTATGTAACTGACATATATATATATCAACTGGACCGAACATGCAATGTAATTAAAGAAGGATCTCAATACTGAAATACATACGACGAATAAGGGTCGGCGAACGATGATCAATGTGAATTACCAGAATAATACATTAATTATAGTGTTTATTATTGTAATGTTGATATAGTCACAATGGCATCTTGAGCTTAGAGTAAGAACATGTCACAAAACAAAACTTATGTGAATAAAATTGCAAATATACAATCCTTTTTTAAAACAATATAACAACTAGCGTGGTCCAATTCTCCAATTTCAACGACCAGATGGCCTCAAAAGGATAAACATGACAACACATAAAGCATTTGGTTGTCATCTTCCAAACCAAATTCGTGCTGCATTGGTTCTGTTGGCGGAACAACGTTAGAGTTCGAGAACCCAATAAATACCTGCATAAAGATCCTATAATTACAATAGTGTGGTATCGTAAGTTAGTGATTTACGATAAATGTTAAGACCGTATCATGGACGTCATCGTTACTAAGCTACACTTATGATTAGTGCAGGAGATATAAAAGTTAGTACTATATAGGCTTAAAGTATATGGCGTGACACTCAGTGCATCTGTTATAATAAAGTACACACCATGGCCGCAAAAACAAGAAATCAGGTTAACAATTACCAATAGTCAAAATATGCATATCTGTGAAAACGCACTGTTTTTACAGTATTTAATACCATTTAAACACGTACGCTACCGCCTCCTCGATAGCCTAGTGGTATAGTGCTGTCTTCGAGTGCGGGAGGTCCCGCGTTCAATCCCCAGTCAAGGACTGCGTCATACCAAAGACGTTATAAAAATGGTACCAGTGGTTCCCTTGTTTAGCACTCAACATTGAAAAGGGAAATACTGGCTCTTTCTCAAGAATTAAGCTATGAAAATAATGTAATGGATAAGATCTGGTATAGAAATCCTTCGAAGTCGGAGGTCGTTGGCCGTTGTGGCGGGGATGAAAAAACCGAGTGACCACGCAGAACGGACAAAAGTCGAACACTAAAAAATATTTTTTTAAATTACGATATTGTAAGTAGTTAAAAGAGAGGTAAAACTTTATTTAAGTGAAATATTTACGATAATCTTAGCAAAGAGACGTTCGTGGCGGTTAATATTAGTAACGATACTATTGTACGTACTATATGTTTATCGGAGTATTGTGAAGGACACATAATGAATATGGCTTGTAGACGTTTCAACCCATAGACACGTTAACTCTTTATTTCAAATGAAGACACTTCAATCCCTAGACACATCAACCCATGATATCAAGGCGTTTCAACCCTTACCTGTTCAGACATTTCATCACATATTTTGAACATTTTCAACCCATAAATTTATCCTTTTTAACTCCTATTTCTAAGACTAGTACATGGATGAGCAAAGCAATGCCATTGTAATATAAGGCCACCGCCGACTTTAAACACACATACTGCGAACTCATATATATTCATGGGGTATACGTGTTGGTTAATTTCATTGATCAGTTGAACCACATCAAGGAATATAGACTAACACGAATTTGACTATATTATTCAACCGTTTATTGTCACACTGGTTTGATAGTAAAGAAAGGAAACGTTTAAGTGACAATCAAATACAGCGTTGCTTACATTTAAACACTCTACATGAAATGTAACAACTAAAATTAGACAATACCCTATCCCACAAGCACATATGTTTTTTTTAAATAACATATAAGTAAGACATACATTTTGTAAATATACTCAACATATTAAACCTGGACGTCGTATTTTTGGACATTTTTCACAGGTAACCAAAGAGAAAATTGTCATATTAAATACATATCCAAACGGGTTGAACTGTCTTTGTTTAATATGGGTTGACACGTCTTGGTTTTAACAAGGGTTGAAATGTCTTAGACTATTAAGGGGTTGAAAATAATGAAAATGAGAGTTGGGTTGACATATATTTCATAAACATATCTGACGTTCAATATTACCGTAAATTCCTCATTTAAGCTAGCGTAACTAAGATTAAGCGTTTCATGAAACGTCTTTACTAAGATATCGTAAATAGTTCACGGACAACTCTATCCCTCTCTGAACAACTGACATTGTTACTAATGTCATTGCGCCCGTCATATGCGACTGTTAAAATACTAGAAAAGATAAACATATGTTTTCAAAGGGTGTTAAATAGTGTAAAAACAGTGAATATTCACATATATACATGTTTTGACTATTGGTAATCATTAACCCGATACGCTTTTTAGTTTTGTCTGCCATGGTTTGAACTTTGTCGTGTGGTTTCAACAGGTGCACGGAGTGTCACGCCATATACGTTTAGCCTATGGTCCTACCTTTTCTCCCCTGCACTATTCATAATTGTAGCTGAGTTTCACGCAACGGTATTAACATTTATCGTAAATCACTAACTTACGATACTACAATAGTGGAACTCTAGGATCTTTATGAAACGAGCCCCAGTACATGTTGTGAAAAGTCCTGTCAAGTATGCTTAATTTTGTATATGTGTATGTAATAGATACCGTACGAACTACAAATTGTCCGAGGCGAAGCCGAGGATACATTCTATTGTTGTTCGTCCGCACTAAATCGGCTTCTAACGGATGTAAGAGGACACTTTGGAAAACGAGTACAGGTATCTTACTTATACGACAATAATTGGCAACTCTTTTGACAGAAAAAGCCGAATCAACAAATTCGATATTAACATGAAAACTATAAGCATTAAGAGTACTTTCGTTAAGTTTCTATGATTTGCTTTGGTTACCCTAAACTAACGTTAAACATTAGTGTGGCCTTCATTCGCCATGATTGTCGCCTATGAATATGTGCACGTGCAAATTTCGCCCATGCTTTTCTGCGTAGATGTTTTGATAAGACAGTACTTTTAAAACAGTCCGCTTACAGAAATAGAGGACTGTTTTCAGGCAGCTAGTGTGACGTATCGCCGTATAATGTGACATATACGTATCGTATAAATAACGCCAGTATAGTTTTCTAGCATCATTAACACAACAAAGACCGTTCACGCCCATGACTCATATATTTTAGTAAATACTTAAGTATATTTACACATATTTGAATGACTATTGAAATTGTAAATGTGTACACCAGTGCGTGACTTATATAGTGATTACCGCTGGTATGACTGATTCACCTACGTACCCAAGTAGTCAGATTACACTGGGTGCTACTTACTACTATATGGTCACGGGCGTGCAACAAATCTACAACTGACCGCTGGCTTTCAGCCTTACAACGGTTGTAAACTTTTATTCTGTAATCGGACTCGTAATTCATGAAAGCATAAAGCATAAAGAAAGTTGTACTATTAGACTAAATGAGTGTTACCTTATGAAATTTAATAGTTTAATACCATATCAATGTATGAGAAAGCGATTCATTTGTTGTTAAATTATATGAACCAAAATCAATATCAAATGTTAAACTGACTTAACTAATTGACTGCATATGGTTGGTTGCAGTCAGTATATCTACTAAAGTACTCTGTAAGCTAATGAGTTGCAGGGTTCAAAAGAGTACAATTTATATACAGTACAACAGCACCGAGCAATGAGAAAACAAAACATGTGTTTATTAACTATGGACGCGTCAAATATTCTCTGATTTCTATCAGTTCTTTTCATCTTCGTTATATCGTGACCTTTTTGTTTTTGATGTATAAATAAATTGCAATTAATTTTCATTTTGTTAGATACAAGACGGATAGTGCAAGTTAAAAAAAATAATATTGTTTTCTTTTGTTTCTGATCATAACTTGTTCATACAGATTCTAGCATTGACTACAACATGTATGGTATCTTCATCACGAATGTTGTTTTATATCACTGATAAGTGTCACGAAATTGTTATATTCAAAGCCAATAACAGTTCAACAAAGTGTCACAAACTCGTCCTGTGTCATCCGCATTCATAATTGAAAACGTTATTGACCAACATTTAAAACAGACGCAACGTCCTTATGAAACATATATCTGAATATCTTCGTAAAATTGCCATGCAGTGATATGAGTTTTATATAATCGAACAATAAGTAATAAACATACACTCAAAAATAAGATTCACTTTATGAGAGTATGCGAACATAAATAACTTGGCATGATCCATGTAGTTATGGCGGTTATAGTGGACTATAAGCTTTACAGTAAACATTGTTATAAGAAGGCGGTTCTAAGCTTGATATAGGAGTTAAAGTAATACTATGCGCATCTGAACACATTTGTTCAATCGTACGATATTGCTTCAGAAGCTTTAAACAACGTTAAAAAGATCCATTACATGTATTAACCGATGCGAACGTCCTTATTTTAATAGATACAGACCAAAGCATTTTTGTTA
>ENA-OREC01001683-OREC01001683.1-marine-metagenome-genome-assembly--contig:-NODE-1683-length-11470-cov-15.307733_pt1 | contig 11470 bp, 2 predicted proteins | sample MGYA00248626_ERZ508543 | MGnify/ENA primary metagenome ERZ508543 (study PRJEB26211, sample SAMN05518279) | marine metagenome | isolation source: Puget Sound, Washington, USA | host: Bankia setacea... | reverse complement strand
AACTGCACAATACATGGACTTAATAATATTTAAAATGTTCCCTCTTATTCCAAGTTTTATTAATTTCATCCAAAGATGATCCCTTACTACATAATCAAAAGCTTTAGTAAAGTCAATAAATGCACAGTAAAATAAGTATGGTCTCATGAATCTCTCCTTCAAACTATATGTCTGATAAATCTCTAAACAGCAATACACATCATGTATAAGCTTTTATATTGAGTTGATATTTACTTTTCAACGAACATTGTGTAGCTTGGAATCTGTATGACCAGCAGTCATACTACAGGTAAAACTGTCATATCTTTTGATATCGAAGACACTATTTGGCAAGGTTTATTGTTTTCCATAAAGCTTAGGGAGTTGCCTTGACAAATACACTTTTTAATGACTGTACCATAAATAGTTATATATTGATGGCCTTGAACTTGAGTAGTGAAACATTAGCATTATTTACAACTACATGTACTCTTTAAAACATTGGCCTTCACCTTTAAATCTGAAATTAAAGTCCTTGAACTTGAGTAGTGAATTACATTACTGTTTGAAACTATTTTTTTTTAAACACAACCTTGGTCTTTGAATGACCTCTTGACCTTGACACTTATCTGAAGTAGGCTTATCTTGTGTGACCATTATGCCATTTTGATGACCTTGACTTTACCTTGTAGGAAGAAGAGGAAGCAGAAGCTAAGAGAAAAGAGGAAGAAGAAGTAAGTCACTCAACGTTACTTTCTGGTATCTCATGATATAAGCTTCTAAAGTTCTTATAGAAAGTTTATTGTTTTTTTATTCAAAATATACATTGCTCACTTAATTGTTGCTGAGGTATGTTTTAAGATTTATTCTAACAGGTATTAGACTTATATACTAACTATGTTACAGAAAATTAGGGTTGTGTAATAAAAAGATTACTTTAAGAATATGTATTAATTGTTAGTTTGCTGTTAGTCAGATTTTACAGCACTCCCAAAACAAGGTGGATATATATGTACAGAATATGCATGAAAAGAATTTCTCCTTTGATACTTTTGATTTCTTTGATGACGTTAATGTAGAAACATCCAATGCTGTTCATGCAAAGAGTGTTGTGTATAAAATGGGTTATATTTAACAGAGAGCACAGAAAATGGCTGAAGATCAATCCAGTAAGAAGAGGGGCAAGAGGAAGGGTCTTGGAGGGCTGACCCCAGAGAAGAAGAAGAAACTGAAGGTATGTACTTAATCGCTCCATTGTACATATTCCACTTTATCATGTACATAAATGTTGATTTTTAGTAAAATAGATATGTCCAATACTATCTGATAATTTACTTTTCAATATATTAATTACTGGTTGTGTTTAAATTATAGCTGTGCTCTACATGAGTGGAATAGTGTTGACCCAATAATTCACTATTGCATGAGAATATTCAATGGACACTCTTGAATAAATTACATGGACCAATGCGTTTTAAAATAGGTATTACATGTGTATACAATGGATACATGTTCTATACTCACGTCATAACTGATTCACCTATTTCACAGTCTGTGTAATGATTTCATGAGTGTTGATCTGGTCAATGTTTTCATGCAAGATGTGAACTTTATGTATGTTTGTTTCATTCTTTAAGCGCATGTGTGTGATGTTAAAATCCTACCATTAAATGTGCATGATTTAAATGACATTTTATCTTTAATTGTGATCAATTGGTATTCAAACTGAAACCTCATGGTTATAAACACACACGAAAACAGTTTGAAACATTTGTGACCATATTAATATTACCAGTTCATAAGTGTGAAATTTAATTATCATTACTCCTTATCAAATCACTTGTTAATCTATATTGGAACCCACTAGTACTTTGTAATAAGGTTTAAGTTTCTTCTTCAAGGAAACAATCCTAACCGTGTTGGGAATCTCACACGCACCCGAACGAGTATGGATATTTTATTCTGTGATAAAACACGGGTATCGGGACGGCAAGAACGATTGTGCTTCTATAATGCGCTGCATTAGTTTTTTTAGAAAGCTTATATTGACAGGATGTTGTTTGGTTATGCAGACTGTAAAAACAATAAGCACGGACCCATATATTAACGGATAAATAATACACAGTTCGTTTCCTTCTTCGTGCATAGGAGAAAATCACAGGACCATTTTAGAATTCATGATACAGACAAATACTTTTAGCTATTAGGTATTGTTATTTTATAATTGATGTGTAAAAAATTGTGAGTGAGGCATACCATGGTAAGTCACATGCCTATATAATAAAGTATACTTTGATCCTTTGTAAGCAAACTATTGATGCAAATCACAAAGTTCAACAAATTACTATTAGATAATATCAGTTGTTGTGGCATGTCAAATATTTAACAAGGCTGATAAGCTGGTATATACAATGTTCTGACAGGTTAATCTGTCTACAAGCCTGTGGCAGTTCAAAGTTATGAATATTGTATACTCGAATGCTCTAGTTTTGTGAAATGCATGCTTTAAAGATTGTTCTTGTTGTGCATGCGGCATGTAGGAACTGATTGGACAAGTTCGGTACACAGAAGACGAAGAAATGGAGAAAGAACTTGAGCTTGCTGAGCGTGTGCAGCCCCTTCCTGATGACCTTGACCTCATGTCCCCAGGTATTGACTATAACATGTGGCAATAGTGTAACTAAATCATAACCTACTAAGGGCCCATATTTATGAAGCATCTTAGCCAAAAAGCAATGAAAATCTAGCAAAAAGGTTGTTGTATTCAACTGCATTTATTAGTTTCAAAAAATAATGAAAACCAAATTAAGAATGTTCTGTTAAAATGGGGCACTAAAGAGGACAACTATATGTTTTAAGTTAAAGATCAAATGACATTCCTATAAGTGAACACATCAGTTGTGGTCAACACAAGTGAAATACAACTTTATCTTTTACTGAAAAACACAAAACAGTTCTTATGTCTTTTAATCATAAAACAGTTTATTTAATATAGAACTATTTTCACTCCTCAGAGCAGTGTAATATCTTTTTTTATTTCACTAAAATGTTTCCTATAAACTATGTGAACTAATATAAGCATATATTAAAAAGGAGTCCTAAATCAGTGTGAGAAGTTTCAATATCAGTTAACACATGGTCAGACTATTAAATGTCCATCTATCGTTAACAATCTTATGATATGTGTGTGTTTGTAAGTACATGTTTGCTCCTGAAATATTTTCTAAAGAAGCTGTAACAAATATGGGCCTAAGTGACAATAGTTTAGAGCACGATAATATATAGCTTCAGATTCTGGGTATGGGAGAAATAATAACCAGCCTACCGATGTACTTATACAACATGCTAGTAGTTTGACTATAGTGTAGTGACAGTTTCCATTTACACAGTTGATTTAAGGCCAGTTGTTCTCCAAAACATTTAGACGTTATTTATAGTGTTGTCTGGCAATAAGAAACCAAAAGGGCTAGAATATGAAAACTTTACACATTTGAGCCTTTCGTCTGTTAAATAAGTGGGGCAAACCATAAAACCTATGATTAACAAAAATACACATAATATAGATGTTTAATAAGTTGCACCAATATCCAAGTGAAGCGTTAAAATAACATTCATACTTCCAATTTGAATTTCAAGAGTTTAAAGTATATATTTTATAGAAGTGAATTACTTTTTACTACTGACCCATGTATATATTCGAATGGAGAGCTACTTTCAATGGATGGCTTACAGTACTGGTTCAGGGATCTAGGCACACGGATGATGTTTACTGACCTTCATAAAATACTTTTGAAACACTTTGTAGAAACCCAATATTCAAGAAAATTTATTCTGGTACTGTTAAGATACAAATTACGTACTGTATTACACACGAGTTCTGGAAGTGCATGTCCTATATCTTGAGCATGTGTAACCCATTCCACAACTGCTGTACGCTGACTAATAGTACATAGTAACCTGCATGTTTTATGTATACTTTGGTAGTTACATGACTCCTAACACTAAAGAATAAAATTGTTTTCTCCTTGTAGCAAATTATTATGCAAAAGGCATCTGAGGATTTAAAGAAAGAAGCTTTAGCTAAGGCCCAGGAAAAGGAAAAATTCATTAATGAGCGAGTCGGTCTACTAAGTACAGAGAATTTAGGCGAAGGTAAAGATGGGCATGAAACTTTTGGCATGAAGTTTACATAACACTCCCCCCTCCCCTTTGTGATAATGTGATACTGTTCCCAAATACTTGTACAAAGTTGAATTGATAGCTTGTTTCAAACATGTGTGCTCTTTTATATGATTTTCGTTCTTATTTTTGACAGTTTAGCCTTTCATTTCCAGATGCACAATACAAGAAGTGTTCTTTGTGTACTCTTAATAGCATGTTTTAAAAGGGCACGTCAATACCCTACATCATGTTAACATCAACAGAAAATGGAAGAACGCGTTGCACCCTCATCATCATCAACAACAACAACAACACTATCATCAACACCATCTTCACCATCACCATTATCTACTTCATCATCATCACTTAACTACCACCATCATTATTAACAACATCAACAAAAACAACACCTAAATCTTGCAAGTTCTAGATGTAAATTATTTTTAGTATTGATGATCTGAGGAAACTTTTTTATTTGTCAATCATTTTCTATATCAACAAGCAAATAAATTCAATAATTACACCAATACTAAGCATACTATCAATGATAAAACTGTGAGATCATTACTCATACTTTAAGTACTTGTAACAGCTAGACTGGAAATATAATATGCAACACATCTAAATCACCCTAACCCACTCTATACTTATAATGTAGCGTTGGTGGATTGTTCTTTTAAAATGTAGCCACAAATCTAACGGCATGTGTTATTGTACATTTATCACAAAGCACATCCAGATGCCAAAATGAAAATCTAGGTGTTTTGTTCCACATTTCTGCACAATTCTGCTGTATTTGCAATAGATAATGGCACATTTAATGGAACTGTGGAGTTGGCATTTGCACCTGGAAAAGTGTTGCCCCCCTTGTTGTTCAACTGATGATGTGTTTTTTTGCTGTTTGCTAACTTGTTCTTTTTTATTTCTTCTGTGCTTTATGTTAGTTTTTTAAATGTTGCTATGTGTGATCTTGTTCTGTTTCAGCTTGTCCCATTTTTAATACATATGGAAACATTTAAACATGTTTTACTCTGATTTTTGAAAGAGTTTGTTTTCAGGAAAATGTATCATTGAAACTGACTTAAACCAAGATAGTGATGAACATTATATTAATGTTTCTGAAATGTTCTTAGTGTTTGTTGGGAATCTAAACTCTTTTGAACCATATGAAACAATTTCTTGCAAAACCGAACGCAAAGAGTTCAAAACAAGATTAAATGGGCTTTTGATTTTACACAGGTGTAGTATAGCTTTTATATGATAGGGTCCATGTAAGGCTAAAATATGTGCTGATTGTATGAAGGTGTATTTAGTTTTCAGGATGTTTAGTTGTTCTTACTCTATATATATGCTATGTAATATCTATATGGCCAATTTGTGCTATGTACATGCTTTGTTATGCATTTTGAATATTTCTTTTTTTACCATATATATTCTTCAGTTAACAATGTGTTTAAGTGTGTCTGTTTTCTACCACTAACCATTTTCATTTTGTTAAGCACTTGGTTTTGTAGTCAGTTAGCTGTGTATTAATTATTTGACATTTTACTTATGCATAAATTCTTACATGCAACAAGGGAGACAACCACATTAATTTTGTTATATTATATAACACTCCACTTGTCTCCCTTTATTTTGATATTTTTTACATTGAAGTAAAAAACTATATTTATATGCAGGTTCTATGTGGTTTTCTTATTAACTTGGTTCTTTCTTGTTTTTCTAAGAGTGTCTGTTTTCTATATTAGTTAATTTAATTTGTGAGTCCCTGGTATACTTCAATAATTCTGATTAAGTGTCAGTTGTTTTCTCCATTTTTAGATATATAAATATATACATTAGAGCTATGCCATACACAATCTGTACACACCAACACTGTCATGCTATTTAGTTTTTCATATCACACAAAGATGCATTCAAGCAAGAATAACACTTAGCACTATTTAATTGTTTGTCTTTCTGTTTCAGATGAACTAAGAAAACTGATCAAAAGTCTGCACGAAAAACTTGCTCAAATCCATTCTGAAGCATATGACGTAGAATTTAAACTAAACAAGCAAGAAAAGGAAATTGTAGATCTAAATATGAAAATTAGTGATTCTAAGGGCAAATTGTAAGTATAACCTTTATTTGTTTTTATTTCATTTGTCTTTTAACATATTTTCATTTCTTTTCTAAATTTTACCAAGAAATGTGCTCTTATACAGCTCTTTATGATACAACTTATAGAAGAATGAGAATGTTAAGGCAAGAAATAAATGCCAACATGTTTGTCCATAAGCTGCTTCCTCAATTATATCTTACCTTTTCTGAAAGTGAAACTAAATTTCTTATGATATTGTTGATGCGAAAATATCTTTTCTGTCTCGTTTCAGTGCTAAGCCTGTATTACGTAAAGTAAATAAAACAGAACAGAAGTAAGTATCTACAAGTAATTTTGTTAATGTTTTTTTAATGTCATCTGGAATTGGGAGTTTTCTATTGGTGAAATGTTGTAAATGAGGTAGACTGTTTTACATGGGTGGGACCAGCTGTTATTATACTCAGTTACATTGTAAAACTGCCCTTATTATATTAATTTATTTTATTTCTCATTCTGACTTTCGTTTTTCATTGTTTCATACAATATTATCCATACTAAGATAATTTTCCTCACTTACTTTATTAACATCTAATTATTGTGTGCTGATCAGATGAGTATATTGTTTAACAACTTTCTTACAGCTTCTAGAACCTATACATATAACCAGCATTACAAAAGGTAACTCTTTCGAACCACCAGGATCCATTAAGAGTGATCTCCTTTTTACCTTTTGAGCCAGTTGAAGTGATCTCCCTTGAACATTTTCTATATTTATTGTGATGCCCTTGGTCAGTGTTTCTGGCTCGCAGCCCGCTGTGATTGGTTTTTGATTATTATATCACAATCTCCCTCGTTATGACTTTGATTTCAAAACTCGAGAATCAAAGGATATCCATGTTGTTCCATTTGACCCAACCGAAACCTTATCACAAGTTGTTTTCATTCCATTTTGCTCCAACTCCAGAGAACCCCTTTTGTCACAGAAGCTTCAGACTTGATAAAACTGGGGCTAATTCCTAATTCCTGTGGTTTAAAATCCAAGTCAATTTAACTAACTTTTATAATGATAGACTTTGACTGTAAACAGTAAAGATCCACAGTTCCTAATCTTTTGATTTAGCTTAGTACTTTAAATACTAACTTTACCATTAAAGATACCAATTAACTTTGTAGAATTATTTTTACAGTTTAGTTTAACTTGCAAATCTAGAAATATACATGTACCGCAACAATTGCTGTAAGCGAAAATATCTGATAAACATAGATAAGCACTTTCAGTTTAAGAACTATCAAAAACAACAACATTAATTTTAAAGTATAATATATATGTATATTAGATATTGGTTTGTATTATATACTGGGTCTATGCTCAGTCTGTGAATACATATGTGTTAAGATTCTTTTACATTAAGAGTGATCTCCCTTTTTACCTTTTGAGCCAGTTGAAGTGATCTCCCTTGAACATTTTCTATATTTATTGTGTGGTCCTTTGGATGCATTGGTAGGCAAACACCCCTCCAATCAGGCACCTAGAAAGTCATGGTTTATTATAATGTTTCATTGTTCCAATGTTCCATTACAGTTTATTCTCTCATTTCATACCACAGCCAGATTAACTTCATGTAGTGTGTTTCTTGTAAGAAAACATTGGAACCTCTAAAACAAGCATTTCATGTTATATAAGATCTTCTGTGAGTTGTAATTTTATATAAACTATTATCAAAAGAGTATGGTTGTTTACACTCAAATAAAATGTTCAGACGGTGAATATTTCAATTTTACAAGTCATTTGTTGTTATTTAAAAGTGAAATCAAATGAAAATTATAATCTGTTGAAGAGGTGAAAATATTATATTTAGAAGTGTCATTCTAATTAGAACACCTGTCAACGTGCAATACACACACCCATAGGAACATACTCTACAGTTGAAAATTGCATCCTTCTCTCAACACATAACCAACGTTACAGTGAGTTATGAAGGAATGTAATAAAACTAGTTATCTATCCAAGCTACCCAATTGATGGTATTTAGTAGACATGACAACAAGTCTATTATAAGTAGGGTGTAAAATGCGTGCTTGGAGGTTCCTATGTAGGTCACAGGTCCTTCCTTTTTCCTTGCACGTTACTTTCACTATCCTGTCTTCCTACTTATCAGGTATGAAGCTATAACCAAAAAGCAGGACTTTAGAGAGACATTAAAATCTACCCATGATGACGAGGAGGTAGGTAGTTTGAACACTTATTAGATGCCAGCGTTATAGTCACTTAAGTAAATGTTGAATTATGATAGAACTCAAATCTTTATCACCAATTGCCTGTGTATTTATTAAAAGTAGGATTATATAAAGTGTTTAAGGTGTAACACAGTGCCAGGCGATTATATCAAACATTCATTGTAGATTTATAAGATTCGACACCATGAATTGTATAAAATTTTGACCAACTTTTAATTTTATTTCAACCACAGCAACAAAGCCATATCAACAACCCCTTTGTTTTCTATTGAGACTATCATACATCACGTTTGCTTTAGTTGGTAATATAAAAGGGACCATGTATATCTAGTTAGGAAAATGTTAGGAAAATGTAACAAACTACTAGTATTTGTATAGTACTTGTGTATTGTTTATATCTGGTTTTGTTTAACTGTCATTGGTGCAAAGGTTACATACAGGGACACATTCCTTTTTTGTAGAACTTGGATGTTTCAACGAAATAGCACTTATAAGATGAAGCGATGTTTTCTATATCCATGCTTTGAAAAAAAAAGCTCACTATATGTAAATGTTTGCTAAAGTTTTAGTTTTTATCAGCACTATGTACTTTACTTCTTACAGTGTACATAATATAGTGTATGCTGGTCAACTTTGTATGTAACTAAATATAACTGTGTGCACCTGTGACATACCCAATGAAATCACCTATGGCATTTAAATAAAGCAATTATCAGAAACATACACAAATGTAGTTACACACTTATATATACTATCTTGTTAACTCTGAAACAAAGATCTGTAACAAAATAACTCATTAAAAGTCAAAGCAGCATAGAGTTCAGTTACTGGTTGACTAATATATCTAAAACGTTCTCTTTCCATTTTATCAAGAGTTTATATATTATTGAAGCCTTCAATTTGTGTGTGAGTTAATGTTTTACACAGGTGCTTTAGTTAAACGGTACACTGTATGTTAAAGCACATGTTAATTTCAATAATTTAAGCCTCGTTAGGCTCCTAGGGTATATCAAGTGGTGGATATCAGATGTTCAGTGTTCACTATAGTTTTATAGTTATATAGTATCTCACATGAGTAAATGTTTCATGAAGCAACTTTAGGAAATGTAATCAAACAAGTTTAATAAAAGTTCATATGAATATGACAACGCGCATTTACTTCTTTTCATTACACGACTTTTTAGCATGCAGGGTCATGCATCTAGCCAGTCTCAACAGGCGTTTTGCATGGCACCTCATAGGGTTATAGTAAACTTGTCTAATATAAAGATTATTCATTATATTTATATTACATTGAAAACAATTTTCACATTATCATGTATGTAGCAAACGCGCATATTTGTTTCAGGAAGGAGCTGAATAATATTATGTTGTGTTTAGGCCACTGAGGTCTTCCTCAGGTAAACTAGGCCCAACGGCTGAAACATGGCTCATGGCCTGCACTCAATTTTACCCCTTGTAGAAGAAAACTGTTAACCGTTATAGCAATCGGCATATGAACAAAGTCAAAATATCAAGTCACAAAGTAATGAAGTCATTGGCTTTTACTGCACAAATTGATTTTGCCTTTTGTCCTCAAATGTCTGTATTTAACGGTACATAGTGCTTTAACAAAATTATTGATGAGAATATATTTTGGACATAATTATTTGTATGCCGATATAATACTAGAAATAACATCTCTTTCTATAAGTTTTCAGCAAACACTAACGTATCGCAAAGAAAGCTAAGTTTACATAGACTACATAACATTATGCAGCTTGTGCTATTTTAGTTTCATGGTAAAGTACCGTAGAAATAAATAAATATTTAGTTTTAAGATTATTTTTGTTTTCATTACCAGTATCAGCTAGACTGTGAAAACTGCAACCATTAATTGTGTTTATACAAGAGCTTCAAGTTCTTTTGTTGTTAAGGATGGCCTTAATATGGTTCATGTAAATGCATTCAATTGAAAAAAAATTAGTATTATCTTTCTTTATCTAAGCCCCTTAATTGCTAGACCTGACCCCATTTAATCTGCTTCTGGTTTTAACCCCTACATAACTAATGGCAGCTCTGTTACATTCGTTTTTCTTATTTTTGGAAATCCGTATAATTTCTCACTCTATCAATTTTCATATACATGTAGTCTGCACCTGGACCTTCCACCTTGTGTGTGTTGTTTTCTTGCACATGTTTCACTTTACTAAATAATGGTGTTTCTCTCTTTTTTCTGTTGGTAATTCCAGCTGCAAATGTAAAGCAAGGTGATAAAGGTGATTCTTATTATTACTACAAGTTCTTTTGTAACTGCTACATCTGCATTTATTTCACTGTTAATGCATACTACACAATCATTGAGTAATCTGCTGTACATGCATAGTGTAATGAATTGAATATGTAACAGTTCACAAAAATCTAACAATGGCGTTCCATTTTTCATGGAGTCATGTTTTTTGTTCAAGATATATCCTTAGAACATAATTCATTGTCTGTACAAATTGCCTTTGGTCGTATGTTTTGGACAATAATGTACCAATCAAGAATTTCCATAAAAATATATTGATTAAAAATCATGTCAGTTGTGCACAGTTAAAGCTGTTACAGCACAAGTGCACTAACCTGGCATTCTTGAATAATAATAAGAAGGCTGCTGAATTGTAAAGGTGGGATAGGATTCTCGTGCTGTCCTAGTAATTGTGTTCAAAGGTTATACCTAATACTAAATGCATCACACAATTAAACGTATTTCCTTGTGTCTGGTCAGTATTACATGCTATACATGTCGATATCGTCACATTGTCAGTGCAGAGGGTTTATCAAAGTAATTATATAGTATGCACAGAAATGTATACTGTGAACACATGTAGGTTAAAGAACAAAGTGAAACAAATTATTCAAATGTTTCGCAGGCTATATCTATAGTATATCTATTCAAATAGTCAACCAACTGGAATGTGTATTTGATTACAGACTACTTGGTGAACGTGAAATGGTTCTATCAGCTACTTTAAACATTAGCACTTA
>ENA-OREC01001682-OREC01001682.1-marine-metagenome-genome-assembly--contig:-NODE-1682-length-11471-cov-13.881604_pt1 | contig 11471 bp, 10 predicted proteins | sample MGYA00248626_ERZ508543 | MGnify/ENA primary metagenome ERZ508543 (study PRJEB26211, sample SAMN05518279) | marine metagenome | isolation source: Puget Sound, Washington, USA | host: Bankia setacea... | reverse complement strand
TTGATATATTAACTGTCTGTTATACGTTCATTCATTTTCTTTAATATCAAATATGAGTATAATATTACTTTAAATCTCCATATACATGTATATAATCTAAACATTATCAATTTTTGTGAGACACTTAATTTCTTCGATCAGCTGAACCAGAAATTCAAATGTGAACGAATGTACGTCTCAAGCAGTGCCCAGTTGTATATACAGTGAAACCTCTCTTAACCGGACTCCCTAAATACCGGAATCCCCTTTATACAGAACATGGCCTGTGGTACGAAATCTAAATTTCCATATACATTATTTAAATAACCCCTTAAAACCAGCTTCCCCTCTAAACTGGACATTTCATCTGGTCCAGAAGGGTCTGATTCAGAGGATTTCCACTGTATTTTGAAATCTATGAAAATATCTTTTTTTTATAGGAAAAACGCAAACAAATGATGCCAACGAAATTAATCACTTGACTGTACGATGGCACCCAGGCAACATTTCAACTCCTTTAACTATTTTATCTTGTTATGACCAGTATGTTATGATCCTCCAACAGGAAGACTACAAGAAAACAATTATCGGTGTCAAAGATCATGATTAATATAAGTTATATGTAATTGTTTCGTAATCTGTGTAAAATAAATAAAGTTTGATTTTTTATATTTGAACATTTTTCAATCTACATTATGAAGTTATTGAACAACATACATGTATAAATATCAAAATTTAAATCTTCATGTTCTACCCAATATAGTTTCATTTGATGGTTGCAATACTGCGATGGTCTGGATTCAATGTGTTAACTTTTTGAAGGCCTATAAATCTTCAGATTTCACTTAAACATAATTATGATACTAACAATAATATTGTATAAGAAAGATAAAACGTTATTACTCTTGCTTCAATGCGTTGGAAGTCAGCAGTCGAAATGATATCAAACAATGAGATAGTTGAACACAAAGTGAACATTTCTGTTTACAATTGAGCACCTACAGTAACAACCTAATCCTCAAAGCTAGTCAGTAAAGCGCTTAAATCACAGTGTCAAGACAGCTAGCAGTTTTGGGCCATTAAAACTTTTCAAAGAAGTAACATATCGCCCTTGAGAAATACGCTTTGTGATAGGTCTTTAACAGTTTTGTATGATTATGAGAACTAAACCATAGAATGACAACTTAACAAAAAAGAAGCACTACAATAAAGTTTTCAAAGAACATCACCAAATGATATTCTTATAGCAATCAAGGAAGATTACATGTATATATTTAGGACTGTTTTGACACACCACGTTAATATTATTTGGCACATGTTTAGCACTTCAAAAGTTACACTAGCCATTCTCGTTAATCAGATCAATGCGGTATTTGTAACCCCTTTTGTGTCCTTTCTGTCAATCACAGTCAATTGCTTTCTAGTCCCGCCTCTTTCGCCAAAATCTGGTACATATTTAAGCCCTGCCCTTTTGTGTCCTGGCTGTCAATCGCATCATCTGTAATTTTCTGGCTCCGCCTCTTCACCATTAATGTGGTATTTTAAAGCTCCGCCCCTTTGTGTCCTTTCTGTCAATCACATCATTTTTCATTTTCTGACCACACCTCTTTGCCAACATCTGATACATATTTAAGCCCTACCCCTTTGTGTCTGGCCTGTCAATCACATCATCTGTCACTTTCTGGCTCCTCCTCTTCACCGTCATCTGGTACATCTTCCAGCAACCTTTGACGTCTGTTTAATGGAGAGAAATAGAAAATTATTCAAATGTCTAAAATAAAGAGTTCTTAGCATGCAATGCCATGTGATCATACTGGGTTCTAAAAGCTATGTGATAAAGCTGATAGAAAAGGATCCCTTTTATCCCTCAGTAATACAGAAACAATATGTTTAATTTACAATAAAATCACTCAACAGTAAATGTCATCTATCTCCTTACTTTTGCACAGAAGTTGTTTAGCTCAAGTTTTGACAAACAAGCTAATGAACTTTGAAATGTTGTCTGCAAAATCATCTACCAATGTCCGTTGTTTCCTTGAGCAAGAAACTTTACCCTTATTGCTTATTACTGGTTGATTCCAGGAACAGAATAAAAATAAATTGAGGGCCTTATGGAAGAGTGAATGAAATGTCAAATAAGCCCCTTTGATAAATAACCTTAAAAACAAAAAGCCAGCTAAAAATAAGCCTCTCTTCCAAACTACTAAAACTAAAGACCATTAAACTTCAAAGACTATCTCGTTCTGGCCAGTTTAATATTTTACTCACAAATACTTACACATATAGATAAGCCTTTGAAACTAAAGAAAAGTTTTATATATCTAGTTCACTGCTTCTTTGCTGTTAGAAAAATGTAAAACAAAATTCATTTGAGAACAAAAGGTGGACTTTATATGAGAGCTCCACTGTATAAATGATTTCTGTCTGGAATAGAGAACTTACCTGGCTTCTATTCTGGCACACTTGGGACATTTCTCTGGCTCAAAACAAGCCTTATGGAAGCAAGTCTTACAACCTACAAGTACAAATAACTAAAGTCTAAGTTTACTTTACAACCATTATCATCTCTCATGTCAATGCTGGATATCGAGCCAGGCCGCAGCAGTGACAGGCGATTACAGTACTGAGTAACTATTTAGAAAGTATGACAGCACACAGCGGTTACACCGTATAAAGTTGGCAAAGTTTTAACAGTCAATTACTTTAACTACACTCAGTACTGATCTTTTTCAGGAAGGGATTAGAGCATGATTTCACAATGAGCTAAAACTAATTGACGGCCTTATGTAAGGTTTACTTAAATTTCAAATAAGCACCCTCGTAAAATATTGTGAAAACCAAACTCAATCCACATAAAAAATAGCAGGTAAGGAGAATGTTCAGTTTGAATATGTATCCTAATAAGAGGAAAGGGTTTCAACCATTATAAATCTAGTATCATCTAGAAATGTGACTGTAGGACCCGGATGCCCCCCAAGACAAAGTCCCATAACTCATGTAAAACTCGCAACATCGCAAAATCCAATCTTTACGGTCATCTTCATGTCATGTTGGTCACTGTGTATGGGTATGAACAAAATCCATCAAGGAGTGTAGGAGGAGTTGCAAACACAAGAGTTCGAGTTGTACATACGGACAGACGTACAGACGTACGGACGGAGAAGTGCAATTTTAATGCCCGCCCATAATCTTAAGAGGAGGGGCATAACAAAACAGATGCACATTATATGGTTTCAATATTTCCATACCTTGACATATAGTAACTTTGGAGAGTTGATATGGGAAGATCACATCATTTTGATTCCTACACATCTCACAGATAAACCCAAAACACTGGCAGTACTGAAATACCAAACAAACCATCATCAGTGATAACAATTTGTACATAAAACGAAATGGCTTTGTATACAGGAAGAATAAAGTACAACAAAACGGTGAAAAGAGCAATATTGGCTCTTAATGGCTTCAAAAACTTTGAATTTACAAGACGTTTTAGTCAATTCTTGTTATAACGTCTTACCATTGGGCGTTAATTAATTAAAATTTGCAAAGCCTAGTTGATAGTAACGTATAGACTTTGAAAAACAAAATTCCTGTCAAAATCCAATATACAAATGTATTCTCCAATTAAAAAATGATAATTAAAATAAGGTTGTAAAGAAATATTTGACTGGAAATAGTATTGAGTTTAATCAGTTGATTAGCTGGTCGCTTTCACCATTAAACTTATGTTGAGAATATGACCTGAGTATGGCATCAGGTTCTACAATCCATCGTTAATCTTACTAAGGTTAAATAACAGTCCTAGGAAAAGTAATAAAAAAGACTTATGTCTTATGTACACTTACCGGACAGGTTTCTACATGTGTGATACTTTCTGTGGTCAGGTGTTTAAGTGTAGTGTACATGACACCCATAGAACCCATCTTCACCTGTAATCATAAAACATTCACCCATAATCATAAAACATTCCCCTGTAATCATAAAACATTCCCCTGTAATCATAAAACATTCCCCTGTAAACATAAAAACATTCCCCTGTAATCATAAAACATTCCCCTGCAATCATAAAACATTCAGCAGTTATCATAAATCATTCACCCATAACCATAACAAATTCATTCACCTGTAACCATAAAACATTCACCCGTAATCATAAAACATTCCGCTGTAATTATAAAACATTCCCCTGTAAACATAAAAACATTCACCTGTAATCATTAAACATTCACCAGTTATCATAAAACTTTCTCCAGTAATCATAAAACATTCTCATGTAATTGTAAATCATTCACTGGTAATCATAACAAATTCACCTGTAATCATAAAACATTCACCCGTAATCATAAAACTTTCTCCAGTAATCATAATACATTCTCATGTAATTGTAAATCATTCACCTGTTATCAAAACTCAAAACTCAATAATTTTTATTGCAGAATTTTCAAACTTAATGGCAGAGCCTTTCAATTAGTCTATGATTAACAGATAACACTTCAAAGTAAGAGTAAGGAAACTAGGACACTTACAGAAATGAGATCGTTCATAGAGTAGCTATGCAGATCGTCTCTCCAGTGACTTGGACACTTCAATAACTCCTCTGAAATACTGGAAGACAATCAATTAACATTTGAATGAGGATTAGAGATTAGATTTTACTGTAAATATGAGGCCCCCGAAAACAATGGCCCTGTGTGATTTAAAGTGTTGGCCAAAATTGTTGGTGACTAAATTTTCCATGTTTGAGTTTAAAAGTTATAGCAGATATCCCAATGCCGATCTGACATGTGCAAAGTCTTTTGTTTGAAAAATTGCGACAAATTGTTTTAATGTCATTTAAAAATGAATATACATGTACAGGCATTGATCACTAAAGAAAGTCTCATCAATACAGAGGAATTTTACTGTTTAACATTTCTAATTAATAAAATTGGATATTTTTCAAGGAAAACAGAACACCAACTTTAATTATATGCCTTACAGTAGTTTATAGGTAAAAATCAGGGAAATACAAATCCATATCACATTATTCTGAGTGGTAAAAATAACACTGCAATAATTAAACATGTTTTATAGTAAAAAGGCTTAAAATATTTTATCTATTTTTTTCAGTAAAAGATTCATTAATATTTCACTCTTGTTGACAACAATTTATAGTTTCCCTCATGACAAAGCCATTTGGGAAAATATAGATGTCTTCATCAGTCGGTGAAAAAAATCCATCTTTCACGGAAAAATACAATCATACTCTATGTCTTACCTTTTGGAATTTTTACACAAGTTCAAGAGAGACTTCAGATGTTTGATTTGTTCCCTCCACACCTTAATCTGTGCCAGACCTTTCACCTTCTTATACAACAAAGGATTCACGTCTGCTAAGTTGAACAGTGGATCGTCCATAATCTTCACCAAAAAGTCGTGCGAAAAGTTGGACACATAGTATTTTGTAAAGTCCCATTTCTTTAACACTCTTCCCGGAATCACTGACGTCTGGTTGCTATGACAACACTGGCAGAAGTACTTGCCGAGGTATTCACAGTAACGGTACTTTTTTGCATATCCCGGTTCTACTCTCATTCCACAACCAGCACACCGATAGTTTTGTTTTGTTAGCAACGTACTGCGACTGGAAAGAATATGCACTCTGTTATATGAATATTGTCTATGAAGTAATACAGATTAGGCTAGGTGATTTTGAAGATGCCTTTTTGCTGTACTGACACTCTGCAAATAACTTATCGAGTGGTATATGAGAAATGTTGAAACTATATATGAAATTAGATGTTTTTTACGATCATTATCAATTTTCTCCTTGACAGACTTATCTTGTTATTTTAAAGGGTTCTAGACTAACAGGTATTGTCTAACCAATGTAGTTAAATCAATGAAAAAATAAAAGCCTCAAATCTTTTGACAGCGTACAATGCCAAAAATATTAGTTTCCAAATTCACGTTTTTAGCACTGCAGAGAAATCAAAGGTGCTACAACTATAAAGAACGATCTTCCAATACACATGAATGCTTTAACAATTTTTCTTCAATTTAGGGTGACATTTCATTAAAGTGTCCAAGGACTGATAACTCTACCTGTCTATCTCTCGGTATGATAAACTGACCATTGGTAGAGCCAGTATACCATACTTAGGTACAATTAGTACACCTAAGACTACTGAAGAAGCGGACCAGATATCTTTTTGTACTCTTACACTTTAAATAGCCATGTCATATTTAGATAAGTTTTCATACCAATACCAATATCAACTGATGTGAACTAGTTTAATTGATGGTGGACTACTAAAACGGATTCTAAATGTGTATACCAGTTATAGACATTACCTTTGTGTCTGATGAATATTGAATATTATTTGAGCACGTGGTGGCGCCCATTCTAGATTTCCACGAAGCCGAGTCTGAAACAGATATAGTACAAATGTAAACACCGATGTGAGATACTGAAAATCATCAACATTTGAGTTACTTGTATAGCGAGATCTTTCCAGTGATGCATTTGAGTTACTTGTATAGCGAGATCTTTCCAGTGATGTATCAAACACTTGATAGTAATGTGATATAGATGAGAACTATTAGATAAAATTTAAAAATTTAGTTTGTCTTTCTACTTCAATAAATCAGATTGGTTATCATCAATGGACAAGAATCCCATGACTGCTTTTGGACAATTTGGCTATTCACTCACTACCAAGACTTCTCAATATAAAGACCAGTGTGCTATTAAGACCAATCGTTTTCTGTCCCAAAAGCAATGTAAGTTGGTCTTGCTAGTAAGACTTACCACTTTTGCCTTGTCAGAGAGTGATCTTCACAGCATTAAACATTCCTTAATCAATTCATATATATATATATATATAGCTCTTGACTTCATAAGGAAACAAATGGCCAGAGCTATTCACATAACTAATTGAGGGGTGAATGCCAGAGGGATCTATCTTCTTTTTCACTCAATAGCACTTAAACTCATTTTGCTTTCACCCCTTGTAATGCACTTACCATTTTGGCACTAGTCCTTGGCACATCAGCATCATCTGGGGATACAGGATAGGAGTTGGGGAGGGGTAACAACTGTAAAGAGAACAACAATACATTATACAGGCAATCTTATCAAGGTAAATTAGTAATCTTGTTTCATTCACTCTCTTCATTTCATCAGAATAATCTGAGCATGAAAATTCCACTCGTCCTATAGCTCTGTCTAGTGAATATAGATGCAGAATGAGTGGATATTTGGAAATCTGTAATGTTTTTATACTGCTTTGTGGTAAGCAGAACAAGTAGGTTTATGACATTTTGTTATGCTCTGCAACAATACATGCACATAATAACTTCTATAGTCATAAAATTCATCAAAAGACCATAAACTACATCGTATTCGTAAAATAACCTTTCTTTACCAACAACTTGAAAGCTGCAACTCGTTTTATCTTTTCTAACTAACGAAAATCGCCTTTTTGTTTTTAAAATAATGTTACTGCCTTTACCCATTCTAAAAGCAGACAAAAGTAGAACTTTGGGTCAAATCACAAAGGACACCCCATGACTCACATATATTTATCTCCCTTGAATTATCAAACTGGGATTATCTTCCTAGAGGGACATCCTCAGGTGGCAAATTACAACTGTGTAAAGTTTCATCAATATTGATTTATCCGTTTGGATGGAGTCGCGCTTAAGAGAAATATGGACAGATGAACAAACTTGCAAACTACTTGGTCATGGGGAATTACAAGGAACTATTAAATTCTCAAACACAATCTCTTACATACCCTTTGAGGAGCATCCTTTTCAGTAACTAGCCATGTTAAATCGGACGCTTTTGGCAGCTGTTTTTCTGAGAACTTCTTTAGCAGGGAGATGGCCACAGACTCCGCGGAGAAATGTGACATTCCACTCTCCTGCAGTGAAGAGTCCCGCATCAGCTGTGGTTTGGAGTTCTTCTGTAGGTCGGCGTCTAAAAGCAGGAATAGAATTTGCCATTATTACATAAACCACTTTATTCTCAACTGCTTTACACTTGAACAATCAGAGAGAAAACCTTAATGACAGAAGGAAATGTTATGTAAGTGTCCATTCGGTTGGGAAAAGAAATCGGTAACTATATTAAAAGAAGTGCTTGAGGAACTGTTAAAACAACAATACCAAATCAATGTAGTGTTTCAAAAGAGCAAACCGATGGATGCAAGCGAAAAGGTTCTAAGTGCTATTAAACATTGAAGTAGCTAGAACCCTTTTGTATTCACAGCTCAAACTGTACGGTAATGCTACTTTATAACTGACCTGAAAACAGAGATGCCATTGACAAAGACAATCCAGTGTTCTTTAAACTCATTAAATTGCCCTGTCTTTCATCCACTGTAGAAAAAACAAAACATATCAAAGCAACAGAGCGGGCTTTACATAACTTTCTGCCCAATCCCGTATTTTATGCAATAAATATGTTTGATCTTAAAACTAACAGATAAGGCGTTTTTGGTGTATTCACTCTATTATTTTCCTGAAAAATGTGTATAAAAAATGACATGCTCTTCAATGGAAGTATGCGAGTTACTTAAAGGTTGTGATTCTTATTTTAAGGTAAATATTTTTCAAATTTTAAAAGTTGCTCTACCTTGCATTAAACAATCTGCACGTGGAAAGTGCTTGAAATCTATAATAACAATGACCAACAATTCTAACACAAAATATATTTTCTTTTGTTTCTACATAACTACACACAATGTATTTTGTAAACATGTTTTCTTTTGTTTCTACATAACTATTTTGTAAACATGGTTTCTTTTTTTCCCTATACAATCATTATGTATATTCTATTGATACATATCTTTGTTACATGCTTTCTAGTTGAAATATACTTTTCTTATCTCTCAAGGGTATGTTTATTGATGCTTACTTGTCAGTTCAATCTGTCTATCATCAGCACCACTGGATGTATCACTGTCTGTAGAAAGAACATAAATGTGAGGGTTAAAGGTGCACTTTCGCTCAAAATTAAAAAAATACATATTCATCTGTAATTTATAGCCACAAAGTACTCATGAAATAATGCCCTTGTGAAATTTATAGACAACTGAACTTGATCCTGTAGCCTAGTAATCATAAACAGAAATCATAAAAAATAATATTTAACAGGTCAGTCTTAAAAGTTTTTAGTTCTTGCAGGCAATTTAAAAGCAATAAAACCAATATTGTGTGTTTTTCTTTTCAAACTCAACACAAATTCCTACATAAGAAGCATTTATTATAATACATATATGCTTACTTCTTAAAACATTTTTCGGGGACTTATATTAATTGGGAACTAAAGGGCAACTTTAAATGGACAACACAATTCATTAAAGTTTTCTACAGAATCATGCTAGATATCCTTAGTGTTTGTCATTCTTAAATCAATAAAAAATAAGGTATTGATGAGGAAAACATGGGTTTATTAGCTTATTTTTCATGATTTCCAATTAAACAATCATAATAAATAAAAGGCACCTAATAAAAGGATCCCAGATACAGCTTGCAATATTATACTGAGCTTTTAAAATTCTAGTGCAGTACAAACAAGCATTTTCACTCTGTTAAATTGAAGTTATACCACTGGTATTTATTTCTGTGAGTTTTAATATAGATTTATGAATTTTGTGTTCCAAAGTGGTTGGTGTTGCTTTTTTACTTTACACATTTCTACATATTTACAATACAAACTGCAATCTACATGTATGTACAGAATGCAGTGTTTGTACCATCAGTTTGTGTAGTTTTTTTTAATTAAGTATACATCAGATCATACATGTGTCCATAAGTGAAATAGGGTAAACCATGTAGTTTGCATCCAAGCAGAAATGTGTGCATCCTTGAGCTAGAAGAAACAGCGCCTAGACATAGATTACTCACTGTATTTAGTGCAGATATTCTACAAAAAGTTCAAGCTATACAATATGAAATGTATAAACAAATGTCAGATATACTTGATAACTCTAAACTGCATGTAATAAGAATATAATCTCTTGGGTTAGGTTTTGTTTAAGTTTCGACCTTTCACCATCAAATTTCCCTAAAAATGTATTAATCTCAGAAAATAGCCATCAAACCCATGTACTTTTGTTTCTATATTCACAATGTTTCCTTGATGGGGATGTATATAAACATTATTATGAAAAGCACAAGTTTAGTTTATATAATAAATACATTGGCCTTTAAAATGTTCATTATTTTTTGTGACAATTCTGTACTCACATACCTGTATTATGTAAGTTGGTAAGTTAGACAGTACATTTACAACAAAAAGCATGCAGTAAAGCAGTAATGGGCATACAAATACAAGCTACAATTCAGTACAATGTACAAAATGTATATACAAAAGACAAGTTCTTGGACTATGGCTGATAAATAATGAGTCAATTCAGTGAAAATATTGAAATTTCACAATAGACAAAGAGCAAAATATAGTTTTCTAACCAGTAAAAACTAAATGCCTTTCGCAGTCTCTGACAAACCAAACAATATATGAGTGTCTAACGAGTATGTAAGTGTAGGGAGTGTACAGCTTCCAAACTTCTCTTACCAAGTTTATAAACAGCAAACTATGCATGGAGTATGGACAAACAAGAAGTAGTTTTAAGTCTAAGAAAAGCTACACATTCTGTTAGTGTGCAGGGAGTAAACAATAGTCTTTGTCATATTACAAGTATTGGTTAGTATAGTACATGTTGTATAACTTCCATCCAAATAAAACTACTTTTCAAGTGTAAGTTACTCTATTTTATCTTGTGTTGAACTTATGCTGAATATATTGTTTTTTTGTTGAAACAGTTTTTAGTAAGTGATAGTAAAACTGTTAGCAGTTGTTATTTCTAATGGTAAATTGTGTTAGTTATTATTTCGAATGGTTAAATTGCGTTAGTTGTTATTTCTAATGGTTAAATTGTGTTAGTTGTTATTTCCAATGGTAAAATTGCGTTAGTTGTTATTTCTAATGGTAAAATTGCGTTAGTTATTATTTCGAAAGGTAAAACTATGTTATAATAGTTATTATTTCTAATGGTTAAATTGCGTTAGTTGTTATTTCTAATGGTTAAATTGCGTTAGTTGTTATTTCTAATGGTTAAATTGTGTTAGCTGTTATTTCTAATGGTAAAATTGCGTTAGTTGTTATTTCTAACGGTAAAATTGCGTTAGTTGTTATTTCTAATGGTTAAATTGCGTTAGTTGTTATTTCTAATGGCTAAATTGCGTTAGTTGTTATTGCTAATGGTTAAATTATGTTAGTTGTTATTTCTAATGGTTAAATTGCGTTAGTTGTTATTTCTAATGGTTAAATTGCGTTAGTTGTTATTTCTAATGGTTAAATTGTGTTAGTTATTATTCACACTTCTATTGGGCAGTTATCCTGGTTTAATATTCCATCAACCAAAACGAAAGTTTAAAACAAAACTGTACCACCTGTCATTCGGTGAATTAGAGCTAGAAAAAATGTATTAGTTGTTACT
>ENA-OREC01001680-OREC01001680.1-marine-metagenome-genome-assembly--contig:-NODE-1680-length-11474-cov-14.113977_pt1 | contig 11474 bp, 5 predicted proteins | sample MGYA00248626_ERZ508543 | MGnify/ENA primary metagenome ERZ508543 (study PRJEB26211, sample SAMN05518279) | marine metagenome | isolation source: Puget Sound, Washington, USA | host: Bankia setacea... | reverse complement strand
GACTTGCACCGACACAAAAAAACGAAAAATGTTAATGAAATGTATATACGCGTGTGTTTTTGCCGTAAACAGACTTGCACCGACACAAAAAAACGAAAAATGTTAATGAAATGTATATACGCGTGTGTTTTTGCCGTAAACAGAAATTTCCAATAAATAGAAAAGTTGGAATAGCAAAGCATGATATCTCTATAAAATAACGTTAATGCCATATAACAATGCAACCTCTCACTGTCATCATGTCGTTTGTGTTTAAAGGAATTCGTTTGTCAAAGCAAGCAACTATCTGAAAGAACAAACAAAGACACTCACATAACAACTGTAACAATCGAAAGCAGTTTAATATTGGTCGAACAACATAACTAATTAGATATAATGCAAACCAAGATTCCATGAGCTACGGTCCACTCCATTCAATGTTTACTTTGGTGATAAGTGAGAGTGCCATTATGTTTGTATTTACAATGATTGAGTATAAGGCCACTGGCAATGTTTTATAAATAACTCCTTCGTGACTTATCTTCTTATCCAATACATTAAATAAACGTAAATCGAGAGACTCAACGTGAAAAGTATAAATACATAAATATACATAAATTCAACTAGTTTTAACTTTTATTCACGTAACGCTTAGGGGTGCATTCGTGTGAAAACATAAGCAAACATGTATGAACAGAAAAGACAAAAGAATATATATATACAACACAGTGTCAAGTTATAGCATAACAATAACTAAAAATAGCGTGTATAGTAAATAAGGAAGAGTAGTGTACACAGTTAGACAATTTGTCGTCAGAAGTGAACAACTGAAATGCACCAGACGAGAACATTATGTTCAATTTTGACCTCTGCATATTTCGGGCGACGTCTTTAGAGAGGCCACACTTATGTCATTGTCTGGAATCGATGCAGCATGAAAGACATTGGACTTGTTTTACAGACTCGATCCATTCCAAGGTCATTTGTATTGTTTTGTCGAATGTTATTGATGTTTCTTTGCTCTAGTTTTATTTAACTTTCCTTTTTGTTTTATCCAACCCTCCTATTGACCTGCTAGACTAAATTGTCATTCCATTCCATTAACTCCGTTTTCAAAACTGTCTAATGAACTAAAACGTGGGGTAGTTTATTTTGATCTAAACCGTAGGGTAGCGTATTTTAAGTCGCGTATTATTTACCTGATTATTCCGATATACTGCTATTCATGACACTCATTCGACTGACTTACACCTATAATCGTTTGTTCGTTTTCTATATATTTTGACAGGTTCGCACTTACCTAGTCAAGATAAGAGCCCGTTATCAAGATATGTGCCGAAAATGGCTTCTATCTGGTAACAATACGCTTTCTATAACATTTAGATTAACTGCGATTTTATTCTTGAGAAGTTCCGCTTAGGCTTAGTTATTTTATATGAGTTTCTGTATAAGATATGTTAACATCTGTTTATTACATTAAATATGTTTATTTAAAGGTCCGGTATACTTTCTAAATAACACGGAAGATCATGTAGGTGTTGACACTTTCAGGAAACGTTTACACGATTTCTTGGATTGATGGTTGTATTTCCTTTTTTGTTTAATATATACTTTATACATATATACACACCATACTATTTATATTTAATCCGGCTATATTGCATTCACGTTTTCTTTGTAGTGGCAAACCAGGTTCTTTATATTTATTTACAGAAAAAAACATTGAGAGCAAAACGACGGTGATGGTGTTTTTTTAATTACCACATATTTGATACAAGATACATATTCATCGAATGAAAGTTGTACGTATATAATAAGAAAAGTTATTTATAAAATATAAAAAAAAGACGTAGACACAGTATAAATTAGTCAATTAACTTTTTTCCCTTTCAATAATGTTCAAGGACACTCATTCTGCTATTACTGCATTATATACAAACATATCCATCTATGTTTGATTGCATTTCCCGCTCCTCGACGCCACTGACTTATGTTGATAAACGAGGGGTTGGCGCGTCAAAGCATTGTTCGGAACAGTAATCAATATATAACAATCACAGGTAGTTATAGAGTCAAGCACGGGTCGGTATCATGGCGGACACTTTAATGACCCGCACTACCCCCTCCCCATGTCCCGACCCCCGCTCTACCAGCCGGTACCTACCCCTATCTAGGACCGTTCCATACACCAGAAGAATTGACAGAGCATTAGACCATTATATACTGTCTCAACAACGCTGACAGCCGTAATTTATAAACCACTCAAAAACCGACCCTTTTCCACCGAAAGGGAAATTAGGAAATTACTTTCGCTTATTCGTTTTGAATGTTTCTGTTTGTTAAAGGAGTGGATATTATATTTGCAGTACAGAAGTCATTTTCTTGACACAAATTAGGTGTGCTGATTGGATTCAAATGAAATATATATTACTATGGTTGATCCATAATTACAAAGTACTTTACAGACAGAAAAAAAAAGATTTGAAGTACGTTTTGATAATGCGTATGTAGCGAACGATATCAAGGTGATTATATAGTGTTTGGTGGTAATGTTCGAACAGAAATACACTAAATATAGTAAGTACAATTACTAGGCTCGAAATCATTTAACAATTTGATATCAACTTTCGAACTCAGTACATGTGTACATGTTACTTACATAAGTTAACAAGAAGCCATTCATGCTTACGTTAGAAAACATAATGCACGTTATAAGGAAACTATAACTTATGCTTGGTTTGGGCTGGTTATTCGAGTGTGATATTTACTAAGTAGCATTTAACACAAGAGATGAACGTCTAAACAAGATAATCATCGAATACCATTGCCTTAATTGCCAAATGAAAGCTTGTAAGCCTTTTGTCAAATTGGAGATACAATTTGCTAACAGGTGCGTTTAAGATTCCCATGTATTGTGGTGTCCTGAAATATACGAACAATTTCCGTTAAAACAATCTTCAGTACAGTTGCCAATGTAATTTACGAAGGGCATTACTATATAAGAGGTAACTCGAAACAAAGCTATTTTTAATCATGTCTTTGTCGCTTAAAACAAGTAAAGCTAGTTAAAGCGATCCAAATCTTAGTCGTTTCGAATTACAGAGAGCTACATTTTTTCTGAATCGTGTTTGGTCAACTGGGAACACAAACTCATTCAAGTAGTAGTAGAAAAGCACTAACTCGTTACGCACCAAGACCTTTCCCATACATACTCATCCAAATGCTCATTCTGACGACCTTAAAACAATGACGCTGAAATGTGTGCTTCATTTAGCCCTTTTTACGATTTTTACCCTTTTTTGATCGATATCTCTACCATTATCGTACAACCCCATCGCAAGTTTTGTTTCGTTATTGTTAGCAGTTAAACTCGTTCAATGAACTTCCGTGACAGTTTATAGTTAAAGACAATACGTAACAGGCCAGCGATCTGTAAACGGGTAAAACAGAGTTGCGTTTTTTGTCATTTGTTTGCCCAAGCGTTACCAAAGCGAAGAGCGGGAAGTTCTCCAACACATGTTAAATGCAGTGATTCGAAAAAACGCAACCTTGTTTATATATATATATTCAGATTACACATACCATTTAACAAACTGTAGCATATTTCTAACCAAAGTTCGCAATCTGTAAATAAGATCATCATTTTAAGAAAGAGGGCGAACCATCAAGGAGAAACAGAGGCAAACAAACATATATATATATACTAACATTACGTAGTGTAGTTGTTCATTTAGGGCCTGATTTGTTCACATCAGTAGATTATTAGTGACTACTACCAGTATGACAAAGGATGCACATATATAACTTGTTTCTAATGTGTTGCTAATTTTGACTGTTTATTCGTTATAACATACAAGATAGTTAAAATACGACAACTTTGTATAATGTCAAGAATTACACTGGCATATTGTAAAAAAGTTAAATGTCATTTTACTCACCGTTTTATTTGCTGGTAGTGCACAGAAAATAAAACATGACTTTTATATCTCCGTACAATGTCGTTAAACAACTGATTACACGAGCGTAACTTTAGTAAAAACATATGCCCCTGTACATAACATGTAATATGCTACAAATTGAAATAATATTAAATGTAAAATTATGACATTTTTGTTGAGCTAATCATTCAATCTTTATGCTCATCTGACTAAACTTTATATTTATCTGATACGGCTAGCCGTCAGTAACGTTAGAAACATCAACGCGATATAAATCTTTATCTGAGCATGCGCAATAGAGCGTTAAATCTAGTGTTAATGCCGTAATTTCCATTTAACAGATCCTATCTACATTGACACACCTCATACTGCTACACAACATGGTAGGATCCCATTGTGAAATTACAATACTTGATTGAATTATTTCCAAGATGCATGGCTGGTAGCTTTAGATGGCGTAGATTAACGCATCAAGCACTGGTTCCGTTGGAAGACTAGCCCATTTGTAACATTTGGAATAAGGGACGCATGTCTGTGATTTATTAGACTAGCTACTTGCGTCCATCCATTGTTATCTTTTGTTCGATGTTTGTTACAGTGACAATTCGTATGGCCATGTTTTACATAAAACCTGTAAATATACGTAGATGACAGGCATCGGGAAATGAAACACCATTTTGAATGTGGCCAACACACGATGCACTAACTGGGGGCGCCATTGTTTTGAACATGTGGAAATAAAACTTAACTCTATGTTTTGACAAAATAACATTGCGTGCCAATATCAATATAATGTGACATGATAACATAAAGTAGACAAATGCTGTTATTAAATGGTGTAGCTGAACATATATGTTATAATGAACTTAACATGCATTTGTATAGTATCACAATGTGACGTTGACAAGTCCTTACCATTGTTTGCGGTTTTATTGTTGTATAACAGACAATAGAAACAGTATTATTACGTGAGGGTTTACATTATACATTTGTACTGAGTCGTACATTTACATTCATGCTAACATACATGAAAGTTACAGTTATGTATTATAACAGTCATGCAACACACTGCATTATAAATATCATAGAGAAATAAAGAGATAACTGTCCACGTGTGCATGCCTCTATATAAAGAAGACAGATGTGAATATTCCACATAACTGTGCTGTAAATAGTTTAATCCCATTCAATATTCACCGTAAGTATTACATAAAAGTTGAGTAAAGAAAGAGGAAACACCGGTCTCCTTGTTATCAGTTGTAACAACGGACGTCGTCGGGTTTTTTTGTTAACAGAGAATACAAACCCAGAAATAATTTCTTCTTAATAACGGCAGTATCAAACACTACTGGATGAAGGCTTTCTTGAAGTTTGATATCTTCTGTAGATATCTCCAATGATTACAACTCTATAGAAAGGCGGCATCCACCGATGCACCTGTTTTCTACCACACAGGCATTGGCAAACAAATTAAACGTCTTCCTTTAATGCCTTTCGATGCTGGTTTGTTGAAACATCTTCACTTTTCTCTTCAAGTACCACTTTTCTTTGATTAGGTACCGTTTTAATACAGAGGTGTCGATAAGATCATTTGGTGGTTATTAATTTGGAGTGGTTCGCGTCATACATAAGGTGTCGGTGCGTGTCTACCCAGAGGAGCCCGTGAGCAGGCATGTGCTGCCAGCATCGCCTGTATGCGTGTTTAGCGCTTTGTCACTCGTCTACCTTCAACTGTAAATCCATTACACGAGCGCACGTTCGATATTAAACACAGTCATGTCGAGGACTGTTCAAATCTTAAATCGACAACATAAGAACCTCGGTAATTTAGAATTGAATTAGCAAGCATTATTATGTTGTACTGTCTTGCTATGTGTAGAATTCAAGACGACTCAATAATGTTACTGTTCAACTACAAATGAACTGTAATCAAGCATACTTAAATCACTACACATGCATTTAAATAACTAAAATACACATAAGTACAAACGTGTTGTATACACCATGTATTGCCTTGAAATATCACTTAATAAATAATTCAAAAATGGATGAAGCATTGCGTAGGACAAGGCCATAACTCCTAGAATGAGAAAAAACGTTTACCTGCCAGAAAGTAATGTTTGCGAAGTAGTTTATTTTTTATTCCCCACAACCTGCCGCCGTTCGTATGCCGACGATGTATTTATCTATGACAATATTATCATCCATTGTACAGCCATCGTTTGATGTGACTGAGGAATCAAATCACGCCTTTATACGAGTCACACATCATTTGAGTCAAGTTAAAGAAATTACCCTTTATTCGCACGAGTTTATTGCATTGAATTATACAGCTACAATTGAAATATTAAAAGATTTGAAGAAAGACTAATCTGTTCGATAGATCGATAGGAATAGATCATGATGAAGATATGAAGATAATTGGTCGTAAAAAGAGTCCATAATTTATTGATACACCTCTGTCCAATGCCTGAAATATGAACGCGACAGTGTATTTATTGAAACTACAAAACTGGTAACATATGTACACGGAGGGGACAGAGATATAGATAAGAGATAATTGTACAACTAAATGAGTCAAGCGACAAGAAAGTACGGCGTCAAGCAGTCACTGTCATATCTTTTATAGGCTTCAGTTATTGCTAACATTGTTTCAGGTTCAATGATAATTCATTTTAAGTCAAAATAATTCAGTTTTAGGGAGAGTTATTGACACCAACGCAGTGTTTCATTCTAATTTTGTTCCTAACTGACATGTGTATGTTAAATGTCGACTTTTTGAACGAACTTTGCAGCTGTATGTTCTTTAATCTGTCCATCTTTATTTGACAACAATCTGTCCATTGTAATACATTGTTAGGTCAAACCCGTTTAAGAAATTTATAGTTTAGTGAATCTAACAAATGTAAACGTATAAAATAACGTTTTATTAACATAATATGATAGCAATATATTACCTGTTCTATGTTCATTTCTTTAAAAAACATAATTATAAAACATATAAAAAACACGTTATTAAAAACCGGGCTCGAATTTGAATTTGAATTTTGAAGATAAAATAAGCTCCCTCGTTTTTTTAATAACGTCGAAACAAACAAACAAACATTTGTTTTGAATATTATATAATATAAACCGTTTTGAAGGAAACATACGATAAATAAGTATGACTGGTTTGTGCTACATTACCAAATAAGCAAATATAAACAATGAAATTCATATGAAACAAATGACACAAATACGAAGTATATCGAAACTATGAAGGACAAAATAACATCTGGATAGAACTGGAAGCTTTACTAGCAGTGTTGAGATATAATGCATGACCAAAGTATGTGTCTATTACAACAAACACAATACAAAACACATGGTCTCTAACAGTCTGGTTTAATACACACTTTCCTAACATCAGCCAAACGCAAACACAAATTAGTACGATGACACATACGAAGGTCGATCCAAAAGTGTATGAAAAGTATTATCAAGTCTTTATATTTGAAACGTTACAATAATTGCAATTTCTGTAATCGATGACGTCATTGTTAAAACTTCAACTTGGAAACCTTAACTCTGACAATGCGAACTTGGATGTATGATACTTAATGTCACATGTGTTTTCAATGAGATAATAACAACATTGTCTCTCTATTGTTCTATTTGACAGGTACACATTTACATGTTCAACTTCCAGTTACATCAATATCATTATCACTATACCAATCTACCCAAAACAACTTACTTCTGGAATAAAAACAAAACTTTAACACAGCATATAAAACTTCAAAATGATAAAAAAGGAATGGTAATGAACCCTTCGCATAGCTTCATTACTTAGGAGCAATTATTAGTGTTTATCTTGTTTGATTATCTATAGATCAAAAACTTGCAATAAATGTTATCTATCTCTCTCGCAGCGCCTCACCCGGTAGCTAGCTGGAACCCTTGAACATAATGCACAGATGAAAGGAACCGAAACCTTATCACCATATTAATAAGCCATTGATGAAAACTTCAGCCATTAAAATCCAAGACTACAAGTGTATATCTTAATTGTATTTTCGGTACAGCCCGGTAGAACTCCATAGGTTTACCGACCATGTTATCGGAATCTCCTATTGAAGTAATTTCCTTTCCTCCTGATTCTGGCTACTGATTATTATTTTTTGAAGTTGAATTCCTCTCTTTATTACGTGGGTATATGTAAACGGGTAACGCGGTAATTTAGATATAATAAATGCATGTTTAACAACGGTTGTACAGCATATAAACATGTAACGTTATCTTTCAACGAATACTTTGATTTGTTGAAATACAAATGGGGCGGTTACGTTATACTCACCTTTGATAAATGGCTCGTTTTCTATCTGTTCTTAGGTGTAATTGTTTGAAACGTGTTTACCAATTGTAACAAACATGCCTATATCAACATAACAAAGTGACACTCAATGCAGAGAGAGATGGATGTTTGAAAAGAAATGCATCATCAGAACCAAATACAGACCAGAGACACAATAAAGCATTTCAACTTCACGTATAGGTGTGTTAATGCTGTTGCGATTCCATAATAATGCTTACACATATCAAAGTCTACACCATAACCATGTTGTGATTTTAAAAAAACTAGTTGTATGTTGTGTACGAATCTTTGGAAACAAGCTCAAAATAAGACATTATATTTTGTTTACAGAACCTAGAACTTGTTGTCTATAAGCAATTACTTACCCATGATGTCTACACGGCTTATCTGCAAACGGCTGTCAATGTTGAAACACCTCCACATCAAATTCTGCAACATCAGACAACATCAAAACCCATAAGACCACGCATAGACGACTGACTTTAACATAAGCGGTATTGACATAATGTATACGGTCTATAGACATTCTGGCGGCGGTGCCGAACAACGAGCTATTCACAAAACTTTTCTTGGACTACATAAAACAAGCTTGTAATTCTTATGGGAAAGCACATTTGTTATGTTAAGGACCATGGGACCGAGTTATGCATCACTTTGTGGGGTAGAATCAGCATCAAATAATGAATGAAGGTTTGTGGGGTACTTGCTGTCAAACGTAAGTCATCAACATAGTCCATAGTAAAATATCAGTCACGTGGTATATGCAGTCATCAAGAAGTTGTATGGGTCCGGTTTACGTCACGTTAGCTTTGCTTAATAAAGAAAGACAACTGCATCGTTCTACAGTTCGCAGTTCTATTGTTAGTTCACGCATTCTGGCGTAACAAACAGAGACAATCATTAGCTTTTATTTTCTAATGTGTTATCAGAATGAACAACTAGGAGGTAACTATTTGCACATCTGTACACGGGATACTACACAGATGGTGTTGTTTTTTGTTATGTTGCAAGAACATTGTACGCGTATGATCCAATAAACGTTGTTTTCTAGAAGATGTAAACTCTAAAACAAAATATTTCTTTTGGAATAAAAACACTATACGTTACATAGAAGTACATGGTTTGCAGCTTCTTCTCATTAACAAATAAGTATAGCTTGTATAACGCATAGTTAATCGTAAATACATCACGACAGGAAACAAGACACCATTGAGGAGACCTTACCTTTGAAATGGCAACGAAGTGTTGTTTCGTAAAATATCCGAATTGTGGTAACATTTTAGTTCAAGAATATAAAGAAAACAAATGGGTCGGCTTATGGTTTAGGCTAGACAGACTAAGATTTAAAAAAAAATGAATTGCTTCTTCCCAAAGTCACAAGTTCATATAGATAACTTTATTCGGAAACCATAAATCTTTTTCCCCCAAATGGTAACACTTAAACACAGGCTAATAATAGTTGATACATGAACTACTAGAGGCATTTATATATTTATATCACATGATAATAAAGCAATGATAGCTAATCGGTTGGATAGCTTTATTAATCCGTATGAAGATAATGTTATCTAGATGTATTTGTTACTGGTAAACGTTGAGTCACACTGAAGTCATATCGTCCATTAAAACATTACGGAAACCATCAGCTGGCTCTTTGTGCAGTTTACTGGATTATTAAAACTACATATAAATGATATACTGTGTGGATTGAATGTTTTATAGTTGACTGAGAATTGCAGCACGTGTTCGATATAAGGGAAGCTAAATAATACTGCCGAACAACGAGTGAAAGCATCTATGTAACAGTTTGTGGCATGCACCTAACGTTTGAACAATGTAGTCGATCCTCAATAATGTAAATACATATTGGTTACCTTTTCTCTTGGTTATCAGTATTCAACTATAGAGTAATTTAAGAAAGTCCAATTTCGATATTGCATAAACCGATTCTGAACAATGACCTCACCGTCCTTTGATTGCATGTTTTAGATTAAATGTTGTTTATCTAAATTTAGTTTAAAGCTTATCGTTGACGATCTTTGAACATCATATAAACAACCGTATGTGCCAGTGTATACTCGTACAGGTCTAATACTAAGCGAGCGATGATTTTAATAAGAGACGGTCATGAAAAGACGATTGTCAATACATTCACAAATGTTTTGGTCAAATTTCGTCTTCTTTCGTCTTATTGCAAAAACCTTTTAGCCCCTTGATAACGGAAATCATGCCCAACAACATTAAAGCCCGGGTTCAAGTCTGACATTAATTTTAAACTACAGGTTTTCTGTTACTATAATCAAATTTCACTACCATCTACGAGTCGTCAAGTAAAAATTATTCCGGGTATCTGAATAAAACTAAACACGGTTGGCGTCGCGTTGTAATATAAAGAGTCATTAATATCGGTATATTACTGACGGTAACGCTCGCAGGATAATTATTTACGTGTTACAACTGAATGAAAATGCCCTTTAATGGATATTATATTATGTAAATAAAGCACCGTAAATTGACGGGGCGGGCTAAAACCTACCAACATCTCAACATTAATGTGTACTTAAAACTGAATGTCGAAAAGATTTTGAGCACAAGCGAGCAGAAAATGGCCAAGAGATTTTAATGTAAGTGTTTTTAGGATAGATGGATGAAGTATGCAGAGTGGTGTGTTATTCAAATAAAAATATTTCTCCATGGATATATTATAACTGTTAATGTCTTCGTCAACTAGCGTTGGATATTAATGGTCCTCATACAGTGGTGAGAATATAGGGGGTGGGGGTGGGGGGACATTAAAGTATGTGTTGTCTAATGTAGCGCCAAGAATTAACAGCTGGTATGAAGGTTAAAAGTGTATTGATTAAAACATGTATATATATGATTGTCCGAAACGAATTCATTTATTTTCATATTTTTTTTAACAAGTAGCAGCAATCTGTTCATATTAAAATTACATATAATTGAAGTGTCATTGGGATTATTTCTTTTCAATTTAGTCACCATGGATATCAGTCACCATTTAAATAGGTCACACAGAAGATCTCTCTCTCTAGTCGGAAATTATATTTAAACGAAATTCTTATCTAAACAAATGTTAAACAGATGGTCAATGCGGAAACAAAATAATTTAGTTAAAAAACACCCCAACGATTCTTGGACTAGAACAAAGTTAACTAACACGAAAACGACTAACCCCTATTGTA
>ENA-OREC01001679-OREC01001679.1-marine-metagenome-genome-assembly--contig:-NODE-1679-length-11476-cov-14.886130_pt1 | contig 11476 bp, 4 predicted proteins | sample MGYA00248626_ERZ508543 | MGnify/ENA primary metagenome ERZ508543 (study PRJEB26211, sample SAMN05518279) | marine metagenome | isolation source: Puget Sound, Washington, USA | host: Bankia setacea... | reverse complement strand
GCCATAAAAAGTGTTAACAAGGTAACAGCCTATACATGACGCCATAAAAAGTGTTAACGTGGTTACAACCTATAAATGACGCCATAAAAAGTGTTTACGTGGTTACAGCCTATAAATGACGCCATACAAAGTGTTAAAGTGGTTACAGCCTATAAATGACGCCATACAAGTGTTGAATTGGTTACAGCCTATAAATGACGCCATATAAGTGGTGAATTGGTTACAGCCTATAAATGACGCCATAAAAGTGTTAAAGTTGTTACAGCCTATAAATGACGCCATACAAGTGTTGAATTGGTAACAGCCTATAAATGACGCCATACAAGTGTTGAATTGGTTACATCCTATAAATGACGCCATACAAGTGTTGAATTGGTTACAGCCTATAAATGACGCCATACAAGTGTTGAATTGGTTACAGCCTATAAATGACGCCATACAAGTATAATCTTTAAGATAAAGCATTGGAATAATGAAGCACGACAGAGTCAATTAATACAACATGGCCTATATATTTCTATGCACCCCATAATTATAGTGTTTGAAATTTGTCACATGAACAATTTTGTTTGTTGTTTTGAACTGTTTATTGTAACATTCCTATACAATGACATAGGCCACGTGTGATAATGATTAAATTTGCATTATGCGTTTCCTTTTAAGTTTAATAATATAGTGTGTGAATTCTTTTTTTTTATATCCAGCAAATACATTTTAATCGCCTTGATGTCGGCATTCTTTTTATATGGTTAATAATAGCATGTTTCCTAAGATTATTGTTTGCTTCTGTTTATTAGTATTCGATAAACGTATGTAACATGATAGACGTCTTCAAAGTATGCAGAGTTTATTAACTGTTATGCAAGTTTTCGAACATTTGAAACCAGATATTTCACGTTGAAATATATGACAACATTCATAGTTTAGGGATACTGGTTACATAACGAAGAATGAAATATCAAGATTAATATTGAAGTAAATGATTCTTGATTTAATAACGTCTTGAATCAGTCTTATATCACATCCCATTGAAGCCTGTCAAACGCCATCATTGGGAATAAACTTGTAACTAGCCGGAATAGAAGACGTACGTGCGACACTGTCATAGGGCTTAGGAACTTAAGTCCAAATTCGGTGACACCGAGTTCAACGTAACCTAACAAAGTTATTTTAAAATACGACATTGTGACTGCCTATATACGAGGCAAGATAAATACTTACGGAACCGTCTATAGCAAATGTACTATTAAAACCAGGCGTTGTGGATCTGTCAGTTAACATTTTCGAGGACAAATACATTAAGTAACGTTTAAAATATTGACATGTTTGTTTTTTATAGTGTGACATGTCTATCACTCTCATAAAACTCGGACTTCGTGTGTCTAACATGAGCACAAAATACATCTCATTAGGTTTTGCAATTCAATTAAGTTTAATTTGATTTGTTCACAGCTTTTAGCTTAATTATATCTCAATTAATTTCCTGGGTTTCTCCAATGTTCTAGCTTGAAATTACAACACGATTTTATAGGGGAGGGTTGTGGAATATTTGTTCTCAACACGTGTATACACGCTTGAAGAAGGTTGTTTGCGATTCAACCATTAAACGATGGACAATGTATCGTAGAGTTAGACTCAGGGAAGACTGGGTATATTTGATTGTCATTCTGAATTATTAATGGCCCCTTAGATTGGTTATTTTGTCGTCTTGAGACTACGAAACACATGTGAAGGCTAGCTGAGGTTGACACTTATTAAGAAACTGTCGAGCTTATGATTCGCCCTTGAACACATCTACTTTCTTCATCGACACATGCTATATGAAGAACTTTGTATTAATCATATTCATATAAAAGCATGTGTTCAATATACGCGAGGTCGTTGTATTGAACGTGTCAATAAATACTATCATACATACTAACATGAGCATATATTACATGTCGGTTTGGTGAACTGACACGTACATCTCTAGTGTTATTTCATTGTAACTGGTTGCACTTCTCTCATGATAAGGCGCGGAATTTACCTTCTAATTATTTGACATGTTGAGCCCACGTGATTATTATTCTTCCACGAACTCACTGATTCGTTATTAAGGTTCTGAGAAATTCTTGTTTTATTAGATTTGCATTCCATCTTTCGCGAGACAAATTGATCCCAAATGTATTTTCAAGTTGTCGGTAATGAATAATTAAAGCTATGCAGTTTTTAGGGGGCTTAAATAGTTCACGACAAAAACACAACACACATAAAAAAAATGGCCATGATAAATAGAACCAATTTTGTGAACTGATTGCCTCGTTTAATGTGTCAACAGATTTGTTATAGTCATATTAAGACATTAAACATTTGATTGAGAATAGTTTTCCGAAAAATCATGACGCATTACCACTATGGTTTTATTTCACATGACAAACGGTCATCATCTAATATAATGGGCATTAGGAGCTAGTCAGTCGTAATTAACAGTGTCCAACAAACGACATCTCAACAGCTTCAGTAAAAGGTAAACACCTACTCATCTGTGTGAATGTGTTTGTCTAAGAAATTATTGCACACATGTTGCATTATATTTGAATTTTGTGCACGTTACGACAATAAGTTCACATGTTGTGTTTGTTTCAATTGCTATCACCATTCAGTATATGAAATACACTTACCAACGTCGCCGTCTCGGGAATATCCATTATAAATATCTCTTAGCAGATGTCAATAACGTTTCCTCCAATAAATAAATAATCACTGAACAAACAAGGTGAATACAACAACACTCACACTTCACAATTGGCTGCGTTTGTCTCAAATACTCCGACTCCCAACTTTACAGACGTCACTCAGTTCACAGTAACCAGGAAAAACCAAATACTTTCACAGAGGTTAGCTTTAATGCTGAAAAGATGAACTAATGCAAGAAGCCTATACCCACTATCAGACAAACAGATAGACGCGCTGTAAGAATCATCCAAATCCCTATGTTAAAAAAAGACTCCTGGTGACATAGCTGAGCCGTGGGAATATCGTAATTAACAGTTATATTCGCGCCATCAGTCCTAAATATTTGTCAATTCGAGGGTATTTTATAAGGCTTTAATTATGTGTTTTTGCTCGCCAAGAGCCCGATATCTAAGGTATATTGATTTTAGATGCCCTAAGAAAATGACGTGAAGTGGGAAAAGTATAAAAAGCAATGCGACCGAAATAAGATGTTCCTCGACGAATACTTGAACGTCGTCGTCGTGATGTGTGAAAGTGGTAATCCAGCAGCGGCGCAAATAAGTGTCAATTAGGTAGGTGAAATAATGCAGCAGTAATCAGACAGTCCGTTACTTTGCATCCGGTCACTAAGTGTATCTATGAATACTTTGACATATCTGTGTATTAATCTTCGTCAATGGCATGTAGGATACACTTGTACTAGACGCTTCTTAATAAGCAATGAGCTATATCACATGATGGGTGTATCTTACAAATCGGCATGTTTGACTGTAATCAGCGAGCTGGCGTTTGCTGGTATATCTGTTAAAAACTTTAATTTCCTAACTGCTAATATCTACATAAATAGTAATAGGTCATTGGGTTACAACAGGGTTAAGTAAACGGAAATCAGGCTGTTAGTGAATGCCGTTGATATAATAAAGACGCAGACGTGTGGCATGGATGTTCCGTTCGAATTAAAGTTCCAAAGAAAGGTTTGATATGATATGACCAAACTAAGTTGCATACCGTGTTTAAGTTCCATAAGCAACGCTTGTATGTTGGACTATATGTAAGGTTTATACTGGTGTATTGTCTAACATAAACTCAAGCATATTCACTTTGTTATAATTCATAATCAATTAGAGACCTTGTATATGCAACATAAGTTAAGCACTCAAAGGTATATCGTTTCCACTTTGTTTTCAGTTTCTATTTCATCGATGTTTAATTGTTAGTAGTTAGCGATAACCTTAATATTCCTTGGCAAATGAACATTTAGTTTTAACATCCAAAATACTGATGACCAACTGCTTGTTAATATAGAATAACATTAGATTGGCAAATACTGTGTATCTCATATGGGAAATATTACAGTTTGGTCTTCACAAAGCCATAGCCTCAATGGCAACATTACTTACACAACTATTTCCGATTCTATATCACCGTTAGCAAAAGACAGCATGATTGTGTATAACTCTACACTGTGATGTCAGCATTGCCACGTTATTGATTTCGTCAGTTAGATTTATTTCCACATAAACATAGTTTTAAATCCATGTATTCGTATCCGAAATACCTACATGTGTTATACTATCCGTGCAAGATGAAAGTTTAGGTATCACATATTTTTCTCTCGGAAATGACACTTTTATATATAATCTACATGCTCTGAAGATGTTTAAAGGTTTTATATTGTTATCACCTTCTATGTGGTCCCGGTCAATTCATGCGATGGATGCATTAACTTCCTGATGGCATGGCATGAAAAAGTAGTTTGTGCAAAAATGGGAGGTTTTGTGCATCTACGAAATGAATGGAGGCTTGTCTGAAAGGCCCTTTGAGATGTCTGGACATGAAACGTATTTACGAAAGTCTGTGTATGGACTAAAACTGATGTGAGTGAGTTAAGTGATTGAAATATAACGTTATGGCAGTCAGGACTCGTCAGCAATTAGTACTGAGACCATATTAATGTGAAAGCGTTTGCTCGTTCTTTTAGTGTGTACACACATTGTGTACTGTCATATCAGCTAAACTATATCAAGTTTACATATTTACGTTACGTAATCAAACAAGTAGAATTATTATACATCTTGACAAACATCGTCCGTAAGCCTTTCTAAGAAAAGTGATAGTGATTTTACTCGAACGTGTAGTTTGAGATTTAAATGTTATACTAGTATTAAGATTCAGCAGGGACATCGACTTTACTAAGGACAGTTATTTAGGAAAATCACAAACAATGGACATTCATCACTAGTATGATAATGATAACAATCAAAATGAGCAGATGATGAGCAAGTGTATACCGCTTGTTAAACTATGAATGTGCGACCGTACTAAATACGTAAGATCACATTTTCAGAATAGTTGATTTATTTTGTATAAATTATTAATTGTATAATATAAGTGTAAGGGCAGTATGTTTCATTTTAAAGGGTATTGTGTATGTGGTCAGGAACAACTAGTTGACAAGAGCATGCCACGCCATGTCAATGTGTAATGCGTAACAACAAGGACGTTTTGTGTACAAACCATTGTAATAACGTATCGCAACGTAAGTCACTGTTTAACTTTAGTAGGTAACTTGTAAATGCTTACACGTGTTAACATGCTAGTGTGGATATAACAGAGTAGGCAAATTGTTGTGAGTGTTGTTTTTCTGTAAACTAGTTGGCGCTTTTAATATACGTGCGATACTTGTTTTGTTTGAGCGCATTGTTTAAAGCACAACTTTGTTACATGTAAGTAACCAGATTTACCTACCGCCAACAACCTACGTCATTATAATGTGTTTAAGTTGCAGTACAAATAAGTTCCATTTGTTATTTAAATGACACACTTGTGCAAATGGTAGTTGTCAGCAGTGCGACTATCCAAATGTCACATTCCGTTTTGATATCATAAATAAAACACATTTAAACCAATGTGCGCGTCCTGACGTATTGGTTTCTAATCCGTTACGACCGACATAACTTAACTATCTATTTCACCAGTCCATAATCATTTTCTGAAATCTAATATCTAGGATACCATTAGCACTGATTCTTTTAAATCCAATTTGTGAGCATTTCCTGGTCATTAACTACACCGAGTTCGTTTTCGTTGCAATCCACAGTTGAATTCAGGTGAACAAAAATCCGAATTGATGAAATAGCGTTTACTACGTTTTGTGTAATAAAAATATCCATGCGTATGGTCCGTAGAATGTAGAGTTCATGGTCACACATATTTCTCTCTAGAATAGCTACAAAAGAAGGAATCTAGATGGTTCCTGTAGGTTTAAAGGGTTTTATATTAGCCATCACCTAATCTAGCGTTCTATAGCCGCAATCAATACGCGCACTATTCAGTTATAATAGACAAATGAACCGTCCGTGGCCGAGAACATAACTATCCTTGGACAGAAATGGCAGATTCGTACGACATATTCGGATTTATTATGAACTACCTGCTTAAAGGAATGAATCAACTCGTCTGAAAGGTCTTTTTGGAGCGGCGCATGCAACGGTTAAGACAGTTGGCTGCGAAACACTTAACCAAGAACCTTAACGTTTGAGTTTATTTCTTGAACTCGTTAGCTGGAGAATGCGTAGGAAAGGGCAAACAAACAAGGATATAATATGTGTACATGTCTTTATGCTAGCTACAGCACGAATCATTAAATGTAAGTGATAATCTATAAATTATGCAAATCTTTTTAATGATACGTATTACTGAATCGCAAGTTGTGTTTGAAAACGAAAATCAATTGTTAAATTTGATCGTACAATTAAGTCGATGTCATTGGTACATGTATATTGATTCAATCTAATGGGTGGGTAAAGTACTCCTTAAATGTTAGTATACACGTCCGATACATACAAACACTTATTTGTGTTCAGGTTAAAGCTATATCAAGACCTAGACTAACCTCTGGGTAAATAGTATATACTAAAGTTTCCGTTTGACCTACACATATCGGCTTCTGGTGAAGGTTATAGTAGGCAGTATACCACTAGACAAGAGCTTGATAATCTTCTGTAGTAGGAGATATCACACAATATACTCATTTATCAAGTTTACCTTTCAGTTTCCGTGTGTATGCTAGTTAAAACTATATGTAAGCTGTTCAGTGCTGGAGACTATAATGCCAAAGGTTAGTGTTAAAAACGCTAACTGTATACCGACATGTATATTAAGGTCGCCATGTTGTATATCATATTGAGGCCCTATGTCACTGTTCATGTCGAATCCTTTGAATGATATACGTTCAGTTTTTTCTCGGTTAGGTAAGAACTCGCATTTATTATATAAAACATGCTATAGAATTGCTTATCTGTGTAGATGTGTTTGCGTCAATCAGCATGATGAATTCGACAATAGCTCTTAACCCCGACTAGTGCAGTCTGTTCATAATATTGCGTTTGCATAAGTGTCAGCTACAGACATACTGCTACGTTGTGTGTTGTCACTAAGGCCTATTAAATGCTCTCTGAGTAAGTGATTACCGACAAAATCATGTTAAATACCAGCTGCTTCACCGTGTGTAATTGTTGAACATATTTGCAACGTTTCTAAATACTCGAAATGAAACTTGTGTATATAAGCAGACATTAATAAGTATAGTAACATAATGTCTGAGTATAAAGTCCTGTTTGTTACATTAATGTCATGCAACTGCAGTGCCAACAACGGTGGCCTAAATGTTTGTACGGTTGTGTTCTTATATACACCTCTGGAAACATGGTGTATTGCCATCATATTAACTTGTAGTGAAAAACATGTACATTTTCCACTTCATATGTACGTATTAATGGTGATTTTCATTAAGATAATATCTAATCTACCGAAGAACCATGGACGTATAAGCATTATTTATGTTCGGTTATCTACTTGGCATAGGTATGCAAATATCGGCGGACAAATGATAAACTTTCGTTACTGTCTAATCAAAGCAGGACTCATCAAACCAGTGTGCGAGCAAACTACTGTTGGTCATTCAGAAACGTCGCTACAAGCTCAGTGTATTAGTCATTTTCATCTGGAACCTCCTGTTTTACATGTTTATATTCTACCAACTGGGTATGCGATGCAGTTTATACCATACCAAACATAGTTGTATGCAGTTTAAGCAATGTGTCCTATACGTTTTTAAGAATGTTATTGCAATATGTTCTATATAGTTAGATTGCTGAATTCTATAGAGAGTACATGGGTGTAAGTAAACAATGTCCTAGAACTGTTTGCCTATACAAAAAGTCATTCAAATCATAGTATTTTTAGTCAGTCTAAATAAAACCAAGCCTAGTTACGGATGACCTGTCCCATAGACGGTTTAGATTCAATTTTCAAATAACGTAAGTAAATTTGTGACATTTTACTTTTGGTTTTGTATTCTTGTTCAGCCTGTTTGTCCGACTCGTAGATAGGAAGGCCACGATTCGATTTGTCAAAGTTTTATATATCTCCATTTGTGTCAATGTTTATGACCAATGGAGAACAATAAGATTCTTAACTAAGACTAAAATCCTTCTTGTAAAATAGATAGTATACCCGAGCGAGTCATAAGAACGGTATGTACTCTTCCACATTAAGCATTTTATGTTTGAGGAAGAAGTGTAGTTTATCTTTACGGTAGTAAGACATGATTTACCAATCTTTTCTCTACTGAATAAATAAAATTGTACCGGCTACGTACCGTGTCCAGTTGAATTGTTTGCTCGTATAAACAAGACGCATGTTTAGCTTTTCCATTTCGACAAAAAAAACAATGTGTTGACATAGATTTGATATGCTCGTAGTCTGGACGCCGGTCTTTCATGTATGTTAGCCACAGTAACATCTAAAGGGACAGAGACATCTACTTGGTTTGTTTCAGATACTAAACTGTCTGATGCCCTGTCCAGTTAGCAGAGAATACGTCAAGTTTTCGGTTTGTCAGACACGAATGTACATATAAATGTAAATAGTTGTACCCATAAAGACTTTACAGGGAGACGTAATCTATTCACAGTTGAGGTCAGGACTAAAGACCTTTTGTTTTATGTCATTATTATTAATAGTTATACTTATATATGCTTTAAAAACAAAGTAAGTTAAGATAAGTATTTCTGTTTCTATAAACAAATGAATATCTTTATAACTACGAAAGACGGAACAATATGTTAAATTATTCCAGATCACCAAACAAGGAATACCAGCATAGGGACATATTCTTAACTATAGGTTACTACTCCAAACACTGATTAAACGAGCATAGAGAGGATGTGTCTTTTTTATTAAACCATCCTTTTGTATTGGTTTGTTCGTCTGTTTTGTTGCGCGTGTTAAGAAACACGTGTTTTTTCTTTGTTTTAAAACTCTATATATCGCCTTAAACATTATATTGTCCCATATATCAATGTTATTATTGTGGTGCTACCTGCAGTATACTCCCGTAACAAAGACATTCTCAACAATATATATTTATGACTTAACTACAATATACGCTCTTGTGTAGACATCGTATCAAAAGAAATCAGAGAACAAAATGTTGAAGGTAAACTAATTGTTAATCCCCTTGAGCGCACTTGTATGTATGTGTTTTACACGAGTGTAACTTTAATGCGAGTGTGTTTTGTTCATATCAGGTATGTCTAGTTCTGGACAAGAATAACACACACGAATGATGTCGATGCATTAACATGGACTCCTACGTAAGTGCACCAATTAAAACTAATGGTAAACGTGGGCGTCACTCAAAACGTTCACTTGTTCTTTATTACAAAATACAATAAATAATTCCATCGCAAATTAATCCATAAAATGCCTCGAGTTCATCTGTTACTGAACTCAAACGTCAGATAAAAAGATGTGTCTATTAAGAACTAGTTACGCTGTCTTTAGAAATCTTGCCGTCAGGACTCACTTATGTCATTCCTAGGTTTATAAAAAGATCGTTAACTTCGGGCAATCAATGACAGCTTGGTCCTCCCATGAACCTATGATCTCCTTCCCTCACTAAAGCTACATTCATTCGTCTGCAAGGAAATGGTAATCTCCATTTATTGCCACCCTATTTTTTTCCAGTAAACGAGAGATAAAACTGCTCATGTCCTTTACCCACAGCTATAGTTTCCAGTTCTGTGGACGTCCAACTTTCTCGATCAGTTATTGAATTGTATGTAGATAAGTAAAAAGCTTTTATAGTACATACTGTACATACAACACTCAAGTATATGTATCTAATACATAGTGTAACAAGAATTGTATATATCAATGTTTCAACTTCAAATGCAGAACCACGTAGGTATAACAGTATGTATTCTATTTTTATTTAGGTTAAACACTTGTAGAACGTGGCTTTTGTTGTAAATGGACCGAATATTCGCCTGTACTTACCAACTCAGTCCTTCATAGCGCTCTTTAACCACGCGTGATAATATGAACCGCCATATGTTGGCCTGTGATATCAATGTACAATGCAGCCAAAACAAAAGCACGTACCCATTGTATAACAACTGTGCTTCCAAATTGAACAATAAGTTCTAGCAGTGTGTCTAGTCCTGTATAATTCTACATAGTTTACGCACCATTATACAGATAACAACCCTCGTTGGGAAGAATTAAAAATATGTTGTTTGTAAATTGAAAACGGACAATTCCTCAAAATAGATCACTTCATGTTAAGACAAAACACTTCCAACAGTTACTACTAGTTACATTTTCGTACTGTTAGTTGGTGTTTTAAAGAAAGATGTTTGTTAACAATTATTTTCAAAGTGGACGACCTTGAACTGCATGATTATATCAGATGTTCTTGACATACGGGCGAATATTAACCCCACGTGACTTTAATTTACTTTTCTTACGCCCTTGAGAAGAAGTATTTTGAATCTGAGGTTGTCTGTCGAACAGTAAGTGCGTCATTGTTTTGTGAAGACTGTATATTGTCAGACAATTCAGTTGTGCAATTGTGTTAAAATGTTATCTAGTCAGAACAAAACATAAAATATTAGTTAACAATACTACATTTAGTGCATTTAACTTCTAGTCAGTGTATCATTGAGTGTTGATTAATGCATGACTATTGCTCAAATGTTGTCAATTTAAAAATATGTTCGTACATGAGCCTGTGAGGTGTCCTTAGATATTTCCGTCTTACTTCATTTACGTTGAACATTGTGGTTATAACCACAGGGCTGTCACACACAGTGTGTTTAAAGAGTAAGTAAAGGTGTTGATTAAACAAAATAGGTTTGGAAAACTAAAGCTCAACAACCTTTACAGACCCTCGTTCATTCCAGGTTCACCAAACTAGGCTTTTATCAAAGTCATCGCTAAAACATTGGGATTATTTTTAAATGTGAAATTAACCAATGTCATAAGCAGAAAAGTGTTTTTGTACACGAAAAGTCAGATCAATACGCATTAACATTGGGTTCGTTCTCACTATTCTCTGAACATGATATATCGGGAACAGGAAGAAGCCTTTTAACAGTATCTGCTGATAATTAAACGACAATTACCACTACTTTTAGACACATTTTCAGTTTTTAATACAAACGGTACCCTTGTTTAGTGTGTGTGGATAATTGAGTACCATCGCAGTGCGAATAGTTGTTATGTTCAAGAATAAAACGAATGCCTTCTAGCTAGTCAGGGTATGTATTAGAATGCGTAACTCATTTAATGAACCGCAACTAGCTAGTCAGAGTATGTATTAGAATGCGTAACTCATTTAATGAACCGCAACTAGCTAGTCAGAGTATGTATTAGAATGCGTAACTCATTTAATGAACCGCAACTAGCTAGTCAG
>ENA-OREC01001678-OREC01001678.1-marine-metagenome-genome-assembly--contig:-NODE-1678-length-11477-cov-17.787807_pt1 | contig 11477 bp, 7 predicted proteins | sample MGYA00248626_ERZ508543 | MGnify/ENA primary metagenome ERZ508543 (study PRJEB26211, sample SAMN05518279) | marine metagenome | isolation source: Puget Sound, Washington, USA | host: Bankia setacea... | reverse complement strand
ATATGTCACATGAGTATTGACCTCCAAAGGCTATCATATTTCTACCATATGTCACATGAGTATTGACCTCCAAAGGCTATCATATTTCTACCATATGTCACATGAGAAGTGGACTGAAGAGGCGAGTAATCTTACGAAAAAGCTCAGAGTTCAGTGAAATTGAAAACCTGTATTATATGTAAGTGTAAATAAGTCCTCATGTGCACTTACTCTTCTGTAAATTCATTGATATCACGGGCCATACCAAACTGTGGGATTATATCTGTCCAGAACATCAGTATGTGCATAACAAGACTAGAGAGATAGCACCAGAACAACACATAAATAATGTTCAGGTTTGAATGTCTCTCTCTTACTACGGACGTTGTCTTCACAGCTTTCTCTAACACCACAGAGGTTAAGGCAAGGGGCATCTGATACACAAGACAAAAATAACAATAAATATGTCATGCACATAATTGGCTCTACTTATTTACATGTACAAAAACAACAGGACTTACATTGTGTATGACATAATAATGCTCCCTGTTCCTCTGCTCCTTTCCTTCCTAGTCTTGACCATTCAGAGATAATTTGCATACTTTTCAAATTTGGACTGTCTGCATTCAAATAATCTTCAAATATTACTGGTAACCTGTATTTTAGTTCTCAGATCAAGGTTATTGCAAACTTACTCTTTAATCTTCAAATGTCAACATCTACATGTGTCATCTACCTCATGTTAACTAAACTGCCTACAAGATTTGAGGTTTCCTAGCGTAATCATGTTGTGTTATCAAGGGAGGATCCAAATGCTTAACTATTGAGAAACCAGCAAAGTGCAGTGAAGCTTTCCCCCAGCCTATCCGTCATAGGTATGTACATGTACAGATTATGCAGCAGCCAGTTGACATTTTAAAGAAGTTGTTAACCAAGCCTTTAATAACACATGTCCTCACTTACATATCCAATAGAAAAGCAAAGGGGCCACAGGATCCCTCCAAGACCCGAGGCCCCTCCTTGATCTTGGCGGGCCTTGAAACTCTCCAGTCCTGGGATGATATCTGGAATAAGGGCCGTAACTTCTGCAAACAACACAAGGACTGCGCAGAGGGTCTTACGACAGGTTGGACGATTTCTCAGGATGATAAACCTAAAAATAAAATAAAAGATGGAATTATGACTGAAAATTCTTGAACAATCATTTTATTTATGTACATGTATCTCTTTAACACAACTAGCATAAAAACAGGCAACATTAAATGTTACACTTCTTGGCATTATTGTAGGTACTTCTTGGCATTATTGTAGGTAAGTATTACTATAATCTAAAATAATGCATGATATATATATATATGGTCTTATCACAGTTGGAAAACACAGACAATTGAATTTGTGGTTCAACAGACCTTCACACTTCTTTAAAAATAGTGTCGCATGAAACCTAACAGCATATTAAGAATCATATTATAGTTGCTTTTCAAAACTCATATTTTTTTGTTCATTTTCACTTATCAAACATAGAACGGGACATAATATTACCTCATTATAAAGGTGACTGGAACAGAGAAGTTTGCAGCAAGAGCTTGTAGATATGGTGCTGTCCTACATCCACTACTGGCATAGACAAAACAAATGGCTGCCAGCGTGTCTGACACTCCTATCAGTACAAACTCCCGCTTGTCATAATTCCGTTCTTTATCCGTAATCAGGTAAGGACACATAATTCTTGTCGCTATCAAAACAAGTCCTAAGAATACCACTATCAGAAAATTAACAATGAACATTATACTGTAAGGATCAATTCTGTGTTCTGTGACAGTGTAGGCGTTGTCTGTGGCATTTAGACTACATTTGTCTGAAACGTTTGTGTTGTTGTTTAAAGAATCAAGCCATATTGGTGTCAGAATGGATGTGGCCGATCGTGAACCAATTGACAGAACCACTAAGAGGAAGGTGATCAGTACTGATGCTTTCTTGGGTTCCAATGTCCCCTGTTGGATCTGAACTTCTTCCTCTTCAGCCATCTTAATCTGCAACAAACAACACAATTAAAAGAGTGTTAATCTTTTAGCAATAAACCAAAACTATGAGTAAGATGTTGTCAAGGAATAAAATCAAATAAAATATGACTAAATTGACAAATATTCAAGGCAATATCGGCATAAAAATATAGTAAACATTTTACCTTAGGCACCAAAATAAATATGGAGACGAGCTTCGTCCTATCTTAGTACCTATACGGTCGTGGCATCAGGTAACATTGGACTTTGGTCGGCTGTTTTCAAAAAAACTGTGTAGACACATATTGCATAGTAATATTTGACAATAACCGAGACAATACGGATATTTCTACTCAATTTCTTCGAACTTAATCGACCGTGAGTGCTATAAAGGGTAATTGAACTTCATTTACCTTACTGTTTCAGCAAGTTATACACAAGTTTCCGTTATCAAAAGTGACATATTTATCCAAAGCCATGAAACCGAAAGTACAGCTATTTTTACGACGTGCTAGTTAAATGACGCGCACACAATCATACAGGGGAGAGAACTGCAGTACCTACTGTTGCACAATTTTGGAAAATCCGAAATCGAAACTAAAACAAAATTCCTACAAATGTGACGTAAAGCCAAATATCACACTTTCTGCAAATGTGAAGTTCTCTCTTGATCAAGATTTTTGTATTCGTGTATCACCATGTCGCAGTATGAAGGTACGTTATTTCTATAAACTAAGTAAAATGGTCCACATGATTGCTAATCTCTGCATAAACTTAGACCTGTCTTACCTCGTTACACTGTACATTACAGCACTGAGGACCACCATGGATTGACAACTCTCCGATATTGGTAAAACGATAACGCATAATATTTTACCCAGCAGTTTTAGTGCGTACGCAGTACGTATCGGGAGATTCAGTCATTTCCGTATTGTGTCGCATTTTTCCCATGGATAAGCAATGATTTGTATATAGTCGGAAAAATTAGATTCAACAGCATAAACCACTTGGGGCACGTTTTAAACTACCATTTCAACCGAACCAATCCTCAATGGAGACGAAGATGCAAAATTATAATTACCCAGAAAAACAAGTGCCTTACTAGTGGTAGTACAGGTAATGTCATTGTGTGAATTAAAAATAGCACAATTAAAGCGTGCTAACAACTTATCTACGAATCCGAGCATTGGCGGAGAGGGCTGAGTTTGTATGATTGCCAAATGATGCGATCTCGGATGAAATCCCGTGTTTTGCGAGCGCTTAGAGTAACTCTATAGCTTAAGAAGGGAGTTGTCAATCCATTGTTTATAGGTCCGTGGGACTACTGACCACTTGACATTGATCTTAATCTAAAGTGAAGACAAGAAATACTAACTGCTGTGACCTATTTCTTATTACTCTATCCTACTTAAACAGGGGAAAGTTTAATACTGAGATGCGATTTCTGCTTGCCAACACGTTTATGAAAGTCTGACATTTGTTACCAAGTGTATGGACATTATAGTGTACAGTGTTACTGAGAGTGTCAAGTGGCTTTTGAGTCATAGAACAAAAACCTAGTGTCTTTACTCTTAATTTCTAACACATTAAGTTAGATTCTTATAATACAAGCCCCGACATGAAAATTTACTCATCCTGCTCGATCATCATTGTTTAATTTTCAAATTGCTTCCAGTTCATTTTTTTTTGAAAATCAATAAGTCTACTTTCAGATTCTCTTTTAGTCATTTTTCAAAAAAAGATAATAAAACCATATTGAGCTACCTTAACTATGACTCGTCTATGTGTGGTATATAGAAAGTTGGTTCTTCACAGAATACAGGGTTATTTATATGGTAAATTAATAGAAAATTAGAAACACAACGGCATATCTCAAGGATTTTTCGGTCTTGTGGGTGAATGGTGAATTGATCACTTTTTATTCAGTCTTAGATGCAATGTTGGATATGTTAATGAGGTTAGCCTAGGATTTAAGTAACAGGAATATCTTTATTAATAAGGTTTGTTCTAATTTTAATCTTAATAATTTAAACTGTAGGCCTTTCTTCATTGAATGTATTCCTTCTGATCATAAAAACATTTCAGAAATAACATTTTTTTACTTACCATTTTTGCATTCCTTATCCAGTCAATTTTCATTATTGATGGTTAAAATATTATAAGAACACCCGAGTGTTGGACTGATAATTGATTATAAAACTACAGTTAAATTAGAAAGGCTTCAGTTTTCATTGGTCATTGGCCTAGTGGTAGAGTGCTGGCTTCGAGTGTGGGAGGTCCCGAGTTTAATCCCCAGTCAAGGACCGCGTCATACCAAAGACATTATTAAAATGGTACCAGTAGTTCCCTTGTTTAGCACTGAACATTTAAAAGGGAAATACTGGCTCTTTCTCAAGAATTAAGATAGGAAAATAAATGTAATGGATAAAATCTGGGATAGAAAATCCTTCGAAGTCGGAGGTCATTGGCCATTGTGGTGGGGATGAAAAATGAAAGACCAGGCAGAACCGACAAAAGTCGACACTAATTTAAAAAAAAAAGTGGTCAATGTATGTTAGCTTAAATTACAGATAGTGCAAGACGGTTCCCACAGCAAGGAACAAACATGATGCCTGGTCAAGCTATGGCCAGAGGTAGAGGAGTGAATAGCAATAATCACAACAGTAGATATGAATCAGATTACTGGAGACAGCCTGGAGGATTTCAGCAAGGATACAAAACTCAGTCTTCAACTTATAGACAGAACTCATATGACAATCAGTACCAGGAGTGCCAACCACAAGGAGGCAGAGCCCAAAGACAGGACGCGTATGAGAATGATTGGAATAGTGGTGGTCCGAGTTCTAACAGGGGTTATGGTAGAAGGGTAAGTGTTATTGAGTGTTCTTAATAACAATATATCATGGTATTGCAGTACCCCTCTGAAAACACAATAAAGTCTCCAGTTTTGATGGTATCTAAATGAAAATTTTAATCCATGAAAGAGCGTTTCCTTCCTTGGCTAAAACAGAAAAGATCTTCCATTTCATATCTGATCCACACCAATTAGCCACAGTTCTGTTTGTTCCCATGGTTATTGTTTTTCTTCCAATTTTCTTTTTGTAAACTTGAGACAGAAACATACCAAATAAAGCAAGCCAGTAGAGCTTATGTTTTTTTTCTTTTCAAATACTCATTGGTAATCAAAAGCATTTATCATTTTTGAAACTCCTTTTGTTAAAAAGAGAGACAGTAGCTCATAGTAGATTTGCCCTTTCACCGCTCTATTTGTTTATATCATTACAGCAAGAGGATCCTACAGTGATGTTGTCTAAGACGCTGTCATCAATTCTGAGACATAATGCTGAGAATTTTAAACTTAAGCTAATGAAAGGTAGTAAGGTTCCAGTTACTTCATTTTACTCTGTCACAATGTTTGTTTTGTAAAGTTATTGTACTGCCAATATCACTACTAAATGTACTTTGAGATCATTATTCGTAACTGTTATGAATAACTTCATTAAGGGTGTTTACTAGGGAGGTTAAAGTTCATCGGAAAATTTACTTTTAAACTTTGCTGACGTCAACTTTCCATTGTTTACAATCAGCAAATTGTTAAATACATGTGCTTTCTCCAAACACTGACATCTGCTGTGCTCCCAAAAACTGTTGTTGTTCAAAGGGTCTTGTTGTTGAGAGGGAAACTAGGTAACTTATGTAGTTTTCTGAATATAAAATAAATGAAATATTATTAGTACAATTATAAGGGTTTTGACAGCTGAACCATCAATGATCTGCATGATTTATCTATCACTAATATCTAAATATACAAAACTTTGCAATGTGTATTTTTCAGGTGGATTTCTGTATGTAGATGATATTTTTCAAAAAGTACAAAAGCTGAGACGTTACACATTGGAAGATGTAAAGCACGTAGTTGAGAGTAATGACAAGCAAAGGTTTTCCATGGAACAAGATAAGGATGGTCATTGGATGATTCGAGCAAATCAAGGTCACAGTATAGAGGTAGGATGAAGAAATAAACAAAGTTTTACATGTTGCCAACAGCTTATTAAATTGAGACTCGAAAATTATCAAAATCTACTTTTCCTGCGTATCAAGGGTATGGTAAAAACAAGAAAAAATCATGACACATTTCAAAAGTTCCACATGTCAAGCATGCAAAACCACCGGTCAGGGCGGTAGGATGAGTGTTTTATTTGCACCCTATTTATACCCAAAACTTTGGGGGGGGGGATATCTGGAGTCATCAGATTGCCAGTCTGTTTGGTGAAAGTTTGTGTTTCAAACCTCTACCACACGTTTCAAGAAATCCAAATGTAACTTTCTATGTATAATACCTATCAAGAGTAGATGTGCAAGATATATTTTGTGAGGCCATGTTCAAGGGTGTCAGAGTGCAGCCCATTTGATTGAAATTCTCAAATAACAATAAAAGAAAATGTTCAAGACATCTAAATGATTTGTTATGGTTTGCCTTATTTCCTGACGCAAAGCTGGATGGGCGTATACTTATCACAATCACGGATAGCTGTAGTTAGCAACAAATGTCACAGATATTTCGAGTCCACTTATGATTTTTTCTTTTTTATACAACAGGCATATAATTATTATGTTTTGTTTATTAGGTTGAAGATTTGGCGTTAGAGCCTATAACATCAGCAGACGAGGCTCCGGTTGTAATACATGGAACCTACTTTGAAGCGTGGGAAGCTATTAAGAAAACCGTTAGTAGTGTTACTTATATTTATGTAGTGTTTCTATTTGCACAAATGTAATTCAATTTTTATAATTCAAAACAAAACTCAGAAGGATGGATTTTTGTGTGAATATGTAGTTTCTGTGAGTGATTTGTAAACCTTTTTAGGGATATTCGTGAGACTTTTATGCTTCCATCACTCGTAGGTTAAAGTGACATCCCTGTTTGTGCATCCATCTGTTTGCCATGCACATGTATCTAGTTTATCTTCCATGTCTGTCTTCTCTGTAACAGTTTTTATAATACAGTATAGTATGGTATGTATACAATAAAGTTGGAACTTATAACTAACTTCGCGCTAATAAGAAATTCGTGCAAACAACGTTTTGAACTGTGACTTCTCAGTTATGGCGTATAATCAATATATTTTGTTGGGCACTGCCTGGTACTAATTCATATTTTTTAGTGTTTGAATTACAGACACAGAAATTAAAATGACAACAAACAGCTTCAAGGAATGTCGAGGAATGTCAATCTGTATACATTTTAAAATCCACGAATGCAAGTGCCCATGAAATTGTCCTTTTTAGGAAAATCATGAAATGTTATGCCCACTAAAATATTTGAATCCACAGTTTTTGTTAACTGCAGCCCTATTTTTAACTTTATTTTACAGGGCCTAAAGCGCATGAACAGAAACCACATGCATTTTGCAGCTGGTCAACCTGGTGCCAATGGTGTTATCAGTGGTATGTAAAGTCAACTCATTGTTTATTCAAATGATTAAAGTATGTACAAGTACTCTTAATATACATGTAATTAATAACGGCCTTTTACAAACAATCATTGTAACTGAGTTAGAGTTTCTGGTTGTAAAAAGCATAGGGAAGAGTGCTGCAAAAAGAAACTGAACAACTAAATTAACAGTAATACAACTATTGTCTTATAAAGTAAATTGTTAATTTTGAGCCTATGATCTTTTCCTAAAGATACACAAACTGCTTGAACTATGAACCATCTATGAAAACACCAAAACTAACTTGCTTTTTACTTATTTTGTACTGCACTAGAGGATGTCTCGCAGACTTGGGATATTTTGTGATTTATTGTGCTTGTGTTATTTCAGGAATGAGGCAGACATGTGAAGTAATGATTTTCATTGACATTGGAAAGTGCCTTAAAGGTATGAATGTATCCCTGTACCTTTACTATTATATCACATGGACTTGACTCCCATTTTACATATGCACTTACGCAAAACTTAAACGTGTGCACAAATTGAAGGCTTTAATAAAAAATCATTTATATCCAACATAACTTAATGTTTCAGTTACTACTGGTATGTTCTGATTTGACTTTTTTGCCCAATTGTTTAAGAACGACTAAGAAAATGAAATGTGTGTTACTTTACTTTTTGCATAAGTGCTTTAGTTAAACAGTACCCTGGCCTCTTCATTGTAAACAAATAGTGATAACCAGCTGTTAAACTTCTTGAAATAAGCACACCTTTAATATTCAGATTGTAAATAAAACGAACACTTAATTTGTGTCATGGAGATTTTTTTAAATCGCAACATTTTTGAGTCATTTTTCACTTGAGTTCATAAATAAAAAAGATATTTAATTGTTCCATCCATTTTGTGTTCCATGTATTGTCTTGATGTGCGGTCCATTCATTGTGTCTTCCATCCAATGGTAACACATATAGTTAAATGTTTTCTCTGAAATTGTAGATGGAATTAAGTTTTTCCGATCAGCCAACAATGTAATACTCTCGCCCGGCAATGATGATGGAGTTATCGCCCCTTGTTATTTTGAAGGAGTTTTGGATAGAAAACGAAGTAAGTCTTTACAAGCTTTTTAGAGATCTGTTTATTCACAATATATATTATTTTTTTACCTGTTACTTTTACTCTTGTTCATGTATATGTATTACTCTTTTTTTAACAAGTTTCATAAACAGTTTATTGAAATTAACAGAGTTAGTATTATGTTTATCACATGTCGTTAAAGTGCATACAGACCCACAGTTGTAGAGATTCCCTCAAGTTTCTTGAGTTCTGCGCTACAGATATATTACACAGAACCAATAAAGAGAAATTTGTTATGAGTATGTTATATTGTAGACAAGTTGTGTCATGTGATAGAATACATGTAGAGCATACAGTGTGCCATACAATGCTAGCTTCACGCAGGGTCCACAAACCTGATTATATCTTTAATATTTTAGATTGCCGCATACCACATGATGACAAAATTGGCTTAAGTACAGTCAGTGATAAGAAGAACAAGAAGAATAAGAAATCCAAAGGTGATGACAAGGATGATGTTGAGGATGTAAGAGTGCCACACACAGATGAAACTGGGGGATCAATTGAAAGGGCAGAAGGAGGAAGCAGTTACCACGGTGGTGCCAGCAGCGCAAAAAAAGGTAGAGATCATCGGAAACATAAAAGTAACAAACAAAAACATCGTTATGACCCGTACAATCAGCATGATAAAAGCTAAAGACTTTATAATAAGAATCCGTATTAAACTGGAGATGAACAACAATGTGTAGGAACAAACTGAATGTAGAACTACCGAACAATTCGTGATCTAAAATAACAATGACAGTTTTTAAGCTTTGATACCGGATAAGAGTGAAATGTTCTAGAAGGATATCCGAGACATGTATAGTTGTATTAATAAAATAAAATTTAAAAATGTGCAAATTGCGTTTTCTAACCATCAACAGGACATACTATGAATTGTGAACAGTTAGCATCTACATGTATAATGGAAACATTTTCCTTAATGGCTAATGGCAAGTGTTTAAATTTTTGCCTCCATATTTAGTCTTTTTTTTTATTAATGGTTCAAAACTTACTTGCATTTTACTTTAATTTGCTAAGCCTCTTTCTCACAGATACATGTAATGGCTAAAATGAAAATCTTGAAAATGATCGTACGCTTGTACCCAACTTACATTATTTTATTATTTCTTGAATTTAAACTGTATATAAAATATGTTTAAAGACAAAACATTATAAAATTGATTGTCATAACCTCTGAATGCATTGAACTTGTAGTTTTTTGTGTATTTTTTCTATTGGGCCATAATAGATGTTAATAAATTAATATAATTAATAAATGTTAATGCAGCAAATAATCCATGAATGCACAAAGATTATCATAGTTTGGAGAAAAAATATATTGAATAATGAAGCTTTTCAATACACATTTATATTCATGACTGAAGGGGAGGACCAAGTATTTGTACTAGGAGGTTGTTCTGGCAATTAAGAATTCCATTTGTAGTATTTGTTCTGTAAACATATTGAGGGGGTAAATGCGAAAGAATTCTGTCTGCTTCTTTATTCAATAGCTCTTAAAACCATGCCACATTCACCCCTGTATATCCGGTACTGTTAAATGAATTCCTAAGTTATCTGAATGTAACTGTGAACTTTAATTTATTGAAGTATGTTACTTTTCATAGCATTTGATAAATTGTAATTCTGTTTCTACTTTTTGTTTTGTACTTCTTACTTAAAACTGTCCTGTAATAGAATCTGTTGTTTTTGTTTTTCATAGTTTTGTCATGAATTTTGCTTACTTTTTTTAAAAGTGTTGTATTTTGAAAATAAAAATTGACAATGAAAAACTGTTTTGTTTTACCTCGAAATAGTATGCGAGCCCGTGGCCCCGAAAGACATGCATCCAAAAGTCAATGAGCCCATGAACCTGGTAGAAAGTGAGCCTGTGCACCCAGATGTCTTAGAGCCAAAGGTTGTGAAGTGGGAAGATCCAGTTTATATAAAAGATGCTGAACAATCCAATAGCGCGGTGGATCATATAATCACTAATCCCCCAGAGTTTGCTGTGGTTGTGTGCGCTGGTGAAAACCTGGATAAGGCAACTAGCTCTATTCGCATGATTGCAATACTGGCAAATCCAAAGATATATTTGTATCATCTCCCTGACGAGAACAAAAGTCTAGTGAAAGAGGGGAAACTGGATGAACTGTTGAAGTCACAGAATTGTCCAAAAGTATGTTCATGAGTTTCTACCTCTTTAATACTAACAATGAATACTGAATAAATGATTATACTAACATTTTACCTAAATATTCATTTCAGGAATGACTCAGATTGCCTCTTCATTGAATCACATACATGCTAAATGAAAATCAATATGTTGATCTGATAGGTCATCTTGTTTGTCTGTGAATTTATAACTCATCATCTGCTTTTAAAATAAACAAACTGGGTATGAGTGAATGTCTGAATACTTTACCATTGTTTTGACAATTCACTTGTTTTTATACAATCTTATGCTGCTTTTCAGGTGTTCCACAATATAGGACCGGTATCTTGTGGACTGATCCGAGAATTTGACATTCTTCTAAACGGTGTCCCAATCACAGACATAGAGGTAAGACACAGGGTAAACAGACAAGCTACACAACAACACAAATAGTTTACCTTTAGACTGTTTGGATCACTGAAACCCACAGGATAAAGAAGTGTAACAACAACAATAGTTTTCCCACTTTTCTGTGTGAAAGTATTTGTTTGCACATGTTCATAGTTCACCATATTAGCATAGTCCCTATTGTGTTCTACAATGCTTTAAATAACAAACTCCACAATGTGTAACTTTCACAGAGCACAAGGTACAATCTGGTCCAAGAGCCTGAACACTCCCATTTACTTGGATGATGTAATGTATTTAGTTTGAACACTCCCATTTACTTGGATGATGTAATGTATTTAGTTTGAACACTCCCATTTACTTGGATGATGTAATGTATT
>ENA-OREC01001677-OREC01001677.1-marine-metagenome-genome-assembly--contig:-NODE-1677-length-11483-cov-13.541908_pt1 | contig 11483 bp, 6 predicted proteins | sample MGYA00248626_ERZ508543 | MGnify/ENA primary metagenome ERZ508543 (study PRJEB26211, sample SAMN05518279) | marine metagenome | isolation source: Puget Sound, Washington, USA | host: Bankia setacea... | reverse complement strand
ACATACTGTTGATTGATTATTATCAACATACTGTTGATTGATTATTATCAACATACTGTTGATTGATTATTATCAACATACTGTTGATTGATTATTATCAACATACTGTTGATTGATTATTATTTCATGCAATTTTTCAATAAACTACTAAAGATACGGTAGACATCTGTTGGCTAAAACCATACAGGTCCTGCCTCAATAAAACAAACATTCATATGAAACAAAAGATCCAACTATTTAAAGTTGTTTCATGTATTATGCATGTATAAAAAAATTGTATTAATAATCTCCCCTTATACTACCTCACAACCTCTGCAACATGCCCAACTCTAGAATGAGGACATACATATTAGAAGTTAATGGGAGCTTTCAGGTTCAATTGGAGGTTGTATATTTGTATGTGTAAAGTTCTTTAAGGATACTGCATATACATTCTAGGGTGGGGCATCTCTCTCAATGAAACAAAACCAACTTTGTTATTTTTCATAGATTGCAATTTTGTAGTAACAATAACATCTATATCATTACTTATGCAAACTGTTCTGAAAATAAAATGTTCTTGATACAATACTTCAACATGCTCCAGTAATTTATGGACTTATCATTGTCATAAGAGATTATCAAGTTGTACAAAACAAACATGGGGGATTGTTGTGCATGAACTTTTTCCTTGATGGTTGGATCAATGTTTTTCTAATCACTGAAAAGCAAGAGCTGTTGTAGGTAATTAATAATAGTACAATAATAAATCCTATAAAGTTTGACTGTGTCAAAACTAACTGTACACTATTGATTGATTGCTGCCTCTACTATTGAGTAAACACTATCCAGGCCATGACAAACTTTCACAGTCCAAACAAAACAAGTCCAGTTTTCACACCTCATACCTACCTAGGCTTGCAGAAGCTCCCATGAAATCTCCATGATTGACAACTCATCACCCAATCAGAACCATGAATGGATTTTATTGAGTTCATTTTGCACCAATCAGAAAATACCTTTCAAAGCTACTGTGGGTATAATTTGAACCTTGACATTGTGTTTTATCACAAAGTTTAGAACTACTTTACACAGAGTAATAGAGTGAAATTATCACCTTACATAAAAGGATTACAGCAAGTGATCAGTGAAATAGTTGACTAAATAACAGATCACTTTTTGTTCAGAGTTCTTCCTAGGGCATACAAATGGAAGATCTTGCTTACCTGGAGCTGCCGTTGGACTCCAATCTGAACAGTTTTGAGGACTTGTGTGTGGGTACTATGAGCACTGCAGCAGATCATACAACTCACACTAATCTACCACAGAGTGAACTCAGTGTGGACTCTTGGACATTTTCACCGATCTCAGAAAACAATAACGGTGATGCTGGAACAGACGACTTGGACTCTAGTGAATGTGAACTGAATCATGTGCCAAATGTGACCAATCAGCAGTTACATAACTTACCAGCTCAACCAATCACGAATACCATTACAAGTAAGCCGGTGAATTCAAACATGCAGCAGAGATATGATGTGAACAATCGATCCTGTGAATACCATGAGTATGCCTACCCAAACAAGATTATGTATCATCAATCTGTGAACATTCATAACTATGTGGGCAACTATTGCATGGGACAACAACCAAGCTGGAAACCAAACATTGTCTACCAGATGCCTGGACCGGCTCCCTGCTTTCCAGCTGAGAAATATGAACATCATCCTCAACAAGTGTTACAAATGGCTGAACAAAATGATCCATTGTCGACATTGAACACTGCTGGAATGGATTTTACCCGCTGTACTACACCCGAGTATCTCATGGCCTTGAATTCCCTGAATCAGATGGACTCCACACCGCAAACAAACCATGCAGCAGCCATGAACTATACATACTCTTCTTTCAATGAGTCTTTACATAACAAGTCAGCGAGTAGACCTATGCAGGACAGTGGTTATAGTTCAGATTTAAGTGAGTCACCCATCATTCAGTTTCAGGACGGCAACATTAAACTCCGGCAGAGTCGGCTCACATCTACTCCTCAGCCTCCCCCAGTGATGCGCCTTACCAACCCACCTTCTATGAACAAGGAGAATGTACCACCGATTCAACCACAGTTTCAAAGCCCGAGAATCAACCAGTATATGAACATGTTTCAAAATTCCATCAAGCCCCAAGAGATTGTGAACCCTTGTGCCAAAGACAATACTGTGCCTAGCGTAGATAGCATAAGTGAGACAAAAACTGATAAGACTGAGCTATTGTTTTCCAACATGGCCGAGTATCAGCAAGCCAAGAAAACTGCTGCATCCAGGAAACGTAAACCCTCCGCAGCTGGCAACGATGATAACGATTCGAAACGACGTCACAACGAGCCCCTGAACAACACGGCGCTACAAGCAATGAACGAATGGTATGCTTGTAATGCTTTAAACCCATACCCTTCCAAGGCCGACAAGGAAGAGCTTGCCAAGAAAGGGGGAATAAGTCTTCCACAGGTGAAATCATGGTTTGCCAACAAGAGAAATCGCAGTAACAACACTCGTCCGAAGAAGCAGAAGCAAGAGACAATAGAACGCTTGATGACCATTTGTCACCAGTTAGCGAGAGATGCATCGAAGCCAGAGAAAGACAATGCCTACTATATTCAACAGTTATCGTCTGTCATGACATATAAGTGAAAAACAGGTTTACCACTGACTGTGATTGTTGACGAAATGGAAAAGTTGTAATGAACTGTGTCTGTTAGGCGAAGGATGTGTTTACAGAATAGTTTAAGTGGATGTTTATGAATTAGTCAACTTGATCGCGTAGAATTTCATTGCTTTAAGAACTTTGAAACTAATATACGATTGTTGATGTCAGTGCCAAAAGTTGAAAAGCGGTGACAGCATACAAGTGATTGCTGTCAACAAATGAAGAGAGACTTCCAACTGTGATTTAAAAAAACTGGACTTAAATTATCAACATGTGATAACATTTAAATGTGATATTGAAATAGGACATAAACCTATACTTGTGATAACGTATGGATGTGATATTCTGTGATACTGTATGTATATTTTTGATAAGGGATACATAGCGTGTAACATGCTGAGGATATTTCACAGAGATTGATGTTTCAATGTAAAAATGTGCAATATCATAAATGTCTTTCTTTCAGATTTTTACTAATTAATTCAAGCATTCATATTTACATTCATATCAACCACTATATACATATTCATAAGTTGTGTGAGGGATCATTGAACAGCCGCCAGTAAGTCTATACTAACATCATTATATTTGTGATTTGTTACTGATTAAGTTTGTTAGCTATAAATTGTGCTATAGTTTTGTGCTAATCTGTAAATTGTGTAGAATTGTGTTAATAAGTATTTATTTTGTTCGTTTGCATGCTGTAATATTATCTTCCTGATTAAAATTTGTCACTTTATGCTGTAATGTTGCCATCACATAAAATGCATCTACTTTTGTATGTAATAAAATCTGTATGTAAGACTGTCCTATTGTTTTGTATTTATTGAATTGTTTCATTCGTTGTTACGTGTACGTGTAAGCATTACTTAAGACATTATAAAGACAAAACAGCTGTAATTCAATTGAGAATGACAATCAAAATTGTTTCTGGAACCAACCAGTACTATGCATTGTCAATAAAGTCTACCATTTTCTGGAACAAGAAAGTACTTGGCAATACAGTCAGTGTTGAATTAAACAAAGAATAAACTCCCTAATCAAATACTCTACAAGAATATTGTCATAGATACAACCTCAGTATCCAGATTGTAGCACTCGTTGATTAACCAAAGCAACTAGACATGTTATAACTAAAATAATCAAGTACATATACAACACCACCTGAACGATAACAAATGGACAAGCAAACACTATTTACTCACTATTTAACATAAAACATGTCCAGACACAAACATTCTCAAAATCTTCAGTAGTCCTGCTCATATTAGGGAATGGTAAAAAAATGCATCACAGATATAAAAAAAATCTAATTGTCCGACATCAAAATTCACTTACCAGGACATTAGGATGAGTGGAATTTTTGTGCCTTGCATGTTGATGCTCGATATTGTGGTCATCGTCTAATACCAGATAAGAAGTAGCAGACAGACATTTGCGGTTATAGAAGTAACATAGGAAGCGTTGACAATGATGTACATGATTCTCAAACACAATGGTTCTCTCAATCTTTGAATTTGTGTGAACAATGTATACCTTTATTTCATCCCGGGTTCTTTTTGGAAACAGTTTGTTGATCATGAAAAAGTCGATACCAATCATTGCCAGTGCCTTGTAAAACTTGGTAGTCTCTGAAAAATACATGTACACACAGTTCAAAGCAAACTCAATCACAGTAATCAAATAATACCAAACTATTGACACACTTGTAACTACATGTACAGCCTGCAACTTCTTCTAATTATGGTAAAACCTAAACCAATAACAACTTGGAACGAACTTTCCTCAACAAATTGAGACAACAGTTTTGAACACACTGAAAATATAAAACATTAAGAACAGTAACTCCAGCAGGTACAAACAAGACTTCTACATAGTTGTCTCCCACATTATTACTTTTACCCATCATTTTCTTATTCTGAAGTTTTCTTAAACCTTTTGAAATACTTACAGCTGTTCAAGACATTCTTCACATTTCACAACTTAAAAGATGCCAGCAAAGAAGAAACAAATATATAAGTATTATCATTTATATCCTAAAAAGGTAACTTACATAGATCTATCTGATTAATAAACACCTTTAAACATTTTGACGTTACTTTATAGGATACAAACATTGTCAGAATCTGTTCTCGTCCTACTCATCCATGGTAGGGTAGAAACAAGCACAGTGCCTTACCAATTTCAAAATATCCACTTATCCTGCATTCAAAAACTCGTCAGTGCGGTAGGACAAGTGTAATTTTTATGCCCTGCCTTATTTTAGCATGTCTTCAAATGTTTAGCAATAATCCTATTAAAGGTAGTGACTCTAATTTTGAGGTAAATAATTTATGAGAAAATCATTTTTGTTAAATTGTTGGTCATTGTTATTATAGTTTTCAATCGGTATCCTAGTACACATATTTTAATGCAAAGTAGTTGTTTCATTTGTAGCGACTTTTAAAATTGGAACATTTTACCTCAAAATTAAACTAACACCTTTAAGTCTTACCTTTATTAGTCCAGGCTCTAGACCTTGGTACGTTCTTCCTAAAGCTATTGTAAGTGGTGATCATGTCAGTTTCATCTACAACATCTGAATCCTGGCTTGGAGCTTTGTCAAGAACAGGGTCTTTCACGATCAAACTGAAATACATGATCAACAGTTTATGAATACAAGGACAGTTTCACCACATTATGTTCTCAAAACAGGTAATCAATGTTTATTACAGATATACTATGTATACGAAGACCTCAACCGTCTTGTAGTCTATGACTCTGATCTGTATATAATGGAGTCAGAACACTTTTGTGGGAGTAATTATCTTACGTTCAGTATCCAATTGTTTGAATAATGACAGGTTATGTATGTTCCTTAATGAGTGATTCTGTTAGAACTGGTTTAGAAGTCAATTGGAAGTAATCAATGCTTTAAACAATGTTTGGCGATTTTCAACAAGGAGGCTTATTCCACATCTATGTCAACCTTCCATAAGGCCCGTAATTTATTTTAGTTTGATTGTGTAATCAAGGGTAAGAAGGGTAATGTTTCTTTCTCAAGGGAACAACCCGTGACTGACAGATTATGAATCAGACGCACTACCCAAGCCACCCTCTCTTACTCCTTAGTGTTCATAACTACCTTTTCTCATTGATGACTATATTTCCGTCTGGTCCTATGGTCACTTGAGGTACAGGTAAGGCTGCACCGGTTCCATCTTCCTCGGCCATGTCAGGCTCCTTCTCTACGATGTTCTCTTTCTCTATAGCAGGTAGAATAACCTTCGCTGTTGGGTTCTTGTCTTTCACTGTTGTGTTCTTGTCCTTCATTCTGAAACGTACAACATATTGAACCTCACACTTATTTGTCCGGTCCAATACTATTTATTCTAACATCTTGACAACTGTTGCTTAAGCCAGAGTCAGTTCTCACAAAGTATCTCTCAAAGTATCTATTTCTAAATACACTTTTGTACTCTTTTGAAAATTTGAGCTATGAATATGAAATATATTGAATATCATAGTCTGTATGTACTATAAGGCTTCTGATTGTTTATTTGCCTGTTTCTTATCTACAGTAGAACACAAACTTTTCTTGAGTAATAATCTATCACTATCTACTGACTACCTACTTCATTGGATTACTCGAAGGGTTCCAGCGAATCAGATCTCTCATCTTCATCGTGGTTCTGTCTGGTGGCTGGTCTGTGGGGGCATCAATCTTAATACGCCGTACCTTCTTTACTATGTTAGGCTGAAATAGAAGCAAAAGAATTAAATGCTGTTACAAAGAAGCTAATATCAAATTCATATATTTTGAGTCTTCTGTATTCAATATTCAAGAACAATAATGTAAAAATCATGTTTGCGTTAGAAGATTCATTTAAATGTTGTGGAAAAACATATGAAAAAAACGTAAACCAAACGATAAAAAAATATAAACCTTCGCTACTGGTCCATTTACAGCAGTTTTCACTTTAAACATAAGTTATAAGTATACAAACCTCTGAGGTACTGAAGGTTCTAGCTCTTTTATCTACTGTTTGTTTCACAGGTGACATCAGAGGTATGTTAGGTGTTGGTGCCTTCAGAGGGGACTTTGGTATTGATGCAGTGGTCATCCTTGGCACAATTAAGGTCATGCCCTCAGAACCTGGAGATGGTTCGATGACACTCTCATAATTAGCTTCTTCTGGATCTGTTATCAAATTGTCTACAGGCTCAGATACCGTAATGACAGGTTTTGAGGCTTGACCTTTCCTATAATACAAATAATGGACTATTCAGGCAGTGAAATACATTTAAATACAGCTTAAAACACTCATAAACACTATTCATAAGTGTACAATGTGAGAAAGGAGACAAAGACAAAGGAAAAACAAATATGTCTAATTGTGGTCAAGCTTGTGTACTGTCACCCAGCGACACTGCCTTCTTGAATTCTTCCATTTTGTCTTACAGCTTTCTCTGTATAATCATAAATACTGGCCACACACCTTCTGTTTGGTGTTCTAGCAGGGGGAACGTTTGTTGTATATGCCCTGTATAGAAGTGTGTTGTTCCCTGCTACATTAGCATTGAGATGATGCGGACAGCCGAAACTTTAAATGCAGAACTGTGATTTGCCTGGATATGTTTTGTCATATTTGTATACAGGGACATTATCCGGACATAAGTCAATTCATTGAGCACATTTGATGAATATGTCCTCACCACATGGAAATCAGCCTCAAATTTCAAATCTAACATAATTTAGATGACAACTTCCCAAGCCAGAATATTTTGATTAATGAAAGTCGTAACAGTTTAGCTACTTTGAAGTTTTGATTATGATTTGAATTACAACCTTACACTAAATATTTGAATCTAGGAAGATGTTGACTATTATTTACTGTATTTGTGTGGACATACCATATCACATGTATTGTATTTGCAATGTTTTCAATTTCCTAGAACACAAATCATTTGTTTAAACATTATTCTATCTACCCTTAATGGACTTTGTCACACCATAATAACATTACATGAGCAGACAATGTGCAGATTTCATAATGCATGTAACATATACTAGGACTTATAGCTGGTAAAACAACTAAGATAAATACGTTGTGTTTGTGTATGCTTATTTCTTTTAATGTGGAGCTGTTTTTTAAATTGTCCATTATATCATATACTGTATATAAATACCTTGTTTCTGAGTCACTAGCTTGTTCTCTGTTATCTGGTTGTTTGCTGAAAAAAAATACACAGAAAATTGAATTCATAAGCATTGAAAGAACATCATTGACAAAACCTATACAAACTACATATCTTTTCAACATATTTTCAGGCTGTTGTGAGCAAATGATTGTATTTTCTGAATGCTCTTATTCCTAGTGCATGTAAAACTTCATTTTTCTAAAACAATAATGCACATAGGAACATTGTGATAGAGAGACAATCAAAGCATTTTAACCTGCCTCCCCAATTTTCAACTTGTACTGATTACTTCAAACTACATGTATACTAAAAATTGTTAATGCCGTCCATTCCATTTGTCTTTTGGGGTAAATGTCAGGGATGTATTTGGAATGATATTTGAGGTGCAGCTGTGGGAGGGGTTCTCCACTGTTGCATCTTTATATATGGAATTGGTAAAAGGTTATGCATACATGTGCCCATCGGAATGTTGTTTTTCTTCACATATGAGGCATGCAAAAATACTTATTGAATTCTGTGCATATGCCTGGATTTTTTTTACTGCTGCTTATTAGCTAGATGATATATGAATTACAGAATTGAATTTTGTATCTAAACAGCCGGGGTTTTTTCTCCCTGTACAACTGTGGCCATTCACAGGCAGCTTCCCTTTGCAACATTTCTTTAAAATCATGCTATTTTCCCTTTAATTGGCCAGTCCATGCAGTTTTCGTTTTCTCTTTTCTTGATTTTGCAATAAATATCTTCCCCAATTTACCAAAGGCCTCCTCCCCAGCTTGTGAAGGAAAGCCCTTACTGCTGACACATGCATTAGTTTGTATACAATAAAGTTGCAACTATTATATATTTAATGAGCACATCTTAATCTACCTACTTTTGTTTCCTTCTAGCTGCATCTGCCACATTAGGTCTTGCTTTAGGGAACCTGGATCTACGTGGCATTTGAGTTGCTGATGTTTTCGGGACTATTCCTTTTGATGCTGCACTGTCATTTTTTGAACCTTCTAGTGTGGCATCATCAGATGTATTTTTACCTTTCTGCTCATTGTCTTCAACAGTTTTCTGCTTTGTATATGGACTGATCTTTTTCTCCCCAGAGTCTATGCTTGTTTTACCAGGTGCAGGTGGACTTGCCACAGTTTTATCAAATCTTCTTAATCTTCCCCTAGTCATTCCCGCAGTTGGCGACTCATTTTTGTCTATACTTTTGTCCTCAGTAGTTGTATGCTGAAGATCGTCAATACTTTTCACTTTTTCAGAATTGTCATTACCGACATTGGCAGCTACATCCAAGGTCCTGGTATTATCAACATCAGGTTTTGTAGAGATTGCAGCTTCACTCTGGGTTTTCTGCTTACTCTGGGCAGGGCGTGCAGGTGGTTTTGGTCCACCAATATTTGGTTTAATCTGTAACCTTGACCTTCTTGCTGCCATTTTCCTGTTTCACAAAATCAAGTTGTGGCAAACTAAATTTTGTTTAGTTAAATAACAAAGAAAGCATCTACACTTTATTCAAACACATACTTACAACTGGTTTGGAAATGATAAAAGCTAAATTGAGATTACCATCTTGTGTCACATTATTAGAACTCCTTATTGAAACATATGTGTGTCAACTGTTCACAGATACAGTAAATATATGGCAGCTTTAAAGTAGATAAAACAATTATCGATCAGTTTAAGTGTAAAAAGTCATTACAACCGTGGATATGTTGACAATTTCGTACATATATCCGAAATCAGTGTTGTCCGAAAAAGAGTAAAGTTGCAAATTATTTAAAACGCATGTTACCGTCGTTTTATTCTTCGCCAGGTTTGAATTTACATCATAATAACTCGTCTTCGTATCGAAGAACTGACAATTTTAGCCAAGAATGGTTTCAAAATATTAAAGTTCTTTCACCACATTTCATCATTTAGACGCTTGCATGTGTTTGTGTACAAAAGACTATGCCCTACTGTCTGCATAGGTCAATGGCCAGACATTCATGATCGTGTAACAGTTACTGTTCTTTGCATCGTGTCAGTTGTCGGTCTGTCCATGGGAAATGAAACATATGTAACGTTACGTGTTGTATACATAGTACATATTATGATAACGGTTTTTGGGACATCAAATACGCACGCATGTTTGTATTTCAACGTAGGATTTACACCTGTACAAACTTTAGTTAGCATCAATATAGCGGTAAAGACTATATTTGACCTGGTACTAGCAGGTGTAGTTAAAGCAAAATAAAACAATAAAATCTCAAATCTTCTGCAAGTCAAATTAAAGACCCTTTAGGTGTTCTACAATGAATACTTCCTAGACCTGTTTGATATCAAAAAGAATTTATATTTTTGTAAAATTGTGTTTTTGTTTTAATTTTAAGTAAAAAACTTTTTGCCTTAATGTGGTTTAAATTACAAAATATAAGTGACTGATGAGCACAGAGCGATCCATTGTAGTAAAACTTCTTCCACTGTGGGGCAAGTTCCATCAACTCGTCAATTCCATGACTATATAATGCTTGTGTGCCAAATTAAAGATATAAACCTGTCTTTAAAGAACAGTATTGAACTTCTAGATCCTTCAGTGTGTAATGTACATGTTCTTTTAACCTCTTCCACATGAACACACATGATCCATCGCTTCCTAAATAAACATGACATATCCTTTCCCACATGAACATGCATAATCCCACCTTCCAACATAAACAAGCATAATCTCTTTTTTGACCCCTTCAAAATTAAATATGCAATTTCCCTCCTTTTTAATGTGCCTGTGTAAGTATTAGTTATAACATGTTCAACTTTATGACACAAACTAATGTACGAGTATTTATGGATGTCACTGCCGTTCATTTGGAGCATTCAGAATTTTGCTAAACTAGGTTCCAGAAGAGCTGTGAACTATTATACAAAACTCTGCATGTAACAGACACGTTTTTATTCAGCTCTCTGAAGTAAATGTACGGCAATTTAAAAGTGTATAATCAGTATATGTTGACTAGTGCTGTGCTGAAAATAAGAATAATACAAACATTTGGTGAAATCAGAACCACATGAAACAGGAAATACACTGGTCTATGTTGAAATCATAGAAGCAAGGACACTTCTGGTAAAGGGTGTAGAGAAACAACTACTACTCATTCAGTTTATATCTGATTCTTTATTTTGCATATTATTAACAATAGAGGAGTACATTATCAATTTTATGGTACAATATAATTTAATTCTATGCACCTTCAGGCATTAACATTGTTTTAAGAAAATCCATAAACTTCATAAAAATGACATTTAAATGAACTAACACCATATCCATATGATTCACTTTGCCTAAAATACAACTGTAAGCTCCCAAGTAATGCTCACTTATGGGACATAAAAAAGCTCTTTTACACTAAGCAGAACAGAATTCCTAAGTGGTGCGTGCAGTTTACAGCCAATGGTATGATATAATCTTTATTTAATATCATCCTTCTCACAACAAGAAGCAAACCCTCAATGGGATAAAAAAATTACTACATATGTCTTGCTTTGTTGGCTTTTTCATCGTTTATTTTCAATTTTCATTTTCTGTCTGTATAACTGTGTTACCATGGCAGCCAAACATTTCGTTATAGTGACGTACATAT
>ENA-OREC01001676-OREC01001676.1-marine-metagenome-genome-assembly--contig:-NODE-1676-length-11488-cov-12.929279_pt1 | contig 11488 bp, 4 predicted proteins | sample MGYA00248626_ERZ508543 | MGnify/ENA primary metagenome ERZ508543 (study PRJEB26211, sample SAMN05518279) | marine metagenome | isolation source: Puget Sound, Washington, USA | host: Bankia setacea... | reverse complement strand
TTCTCAATTATATATTTATCTCTCGCGGGATATAACAGGAAGCCTGTTAATGCCAAATTAACAGACACTTTAGCGACACGCCCTATTGGATATCAGCGATCATTATGCAAAATGTGAAGTAGATAAAAAGAAAGGAACCTGTTATCTTAATCTCATTTCTCTTTTCTGTGTTGGACGTCAACTTTGGAACAAGGCAATCCATTTTTGGAGATTTAAAACATGTGGATATTCCGCGACGTTAAATATGTGTCACCTTATTTAATTGTTTAGATATTTACAATTACAATTCTACACTTTCAATAATCGTTTATAAGAGGACCATGGACACACAGCGTGTAATATTTAGTGTATATCGTCAGGTCTTGTCTACAAATTTCAATAAAAACACCTGATCTAAAAAGGACTCAAACAGATGTTTCATATTGTAATATTCTAACTTTTAGCTTACACGTTTTCTCTCGTTTTTTTACAGAACAAAATGTTGAGAATTATTGTGCTAGGTTTGATAGCGGCCGGAATTAGAGCTGGTAGGATGTGTACAACTTCTTTGCTCTTTAACGCTTTTTTTCGTTGTTGTTTTACATGTAACACAATCTAGTATCAGACGGAACGGATTGAATAGTGCAAACATTTCAATGTCACATATACCTATTTGCATGTGATTTTCAATTGTAGGTATTAAACTTTTACAGTTAAAACATCTTTAGATTATATTAAATCATATATTCCTATATTTATTTAGTTCTCACACAGTTGTGCTTATGAGTAGGTATGTTTACGATGCAAAAGTCATGTTATACTAGAAATTTACACACCAAGAGATCAGTGTTGATATTTGCATTGAATCCACAAACAAGCAACTAATAATTCAACTCGAGTGTGACCATTATTACAGCGGAGGTACCATGCGGTGTGTCTGTTGTGGCACCAGTTGAGAGCAAAATTGTTGGCGGTGTAGTAGCCAATGCTGGATCTTGGCCATGGATGGTATGACGTTGTCACTCATTGTTTTAACTTCCTATGTAAAAGGAAAAGAAAAAAGAACCGCGTACGTTAATATGCATATAACTTGTTCCTCAAACACATTCAAACATCAATAGCGTTGCCAAAAATAGAAACTGATCTTGGATAAGTGAACTAGCTTGGCATGTATTCCTGTTCCAGATATTATGGATGGATTTAATGTTGGAGATTGTCATAGCAAACACCATTGATCCACAAATCAAGACATATGTATCCATTTTATTATCAGGTAATGTTGGTGGATGATCTGGGATATATCTCTGGTAGTGGTGCTATTCTTGGCAGCAACGTCATCATGACCGCTGCTCAGATCTTCGAAAGGTAACGTTTAAGTTTTGGTTGTTTAAATTGTACTTTATTTAAATCGAAATCCAAGACAGTAATGTTTAACACATTCTAGAACAAAAACAACATGTTCAATCAATCTGCACGTGTTTCTCAGTTGTTATTCACTTTGTTAACAACTTTGCATTCCGTATTTTGGCTTTATTTTTCTCTCTCAAATATGCTGACGTGTAATTAACATACGTTATCACATGACATTGTATTATGCTCAGTTGATGTACAGACGGCTAACTGTTTTCTAAATTCACTTAATATGTTTATCTTGTTTGGCATCCGGTTTCATCCTGATATAGGTTTGTGTGGCTTTATTGTTATTCATACTTGAAAGCTTTATACTATAAATCAACATGTTTAGATTGTTGTTTCCTTTGTAGTTGGTATTACTCACTGTACGATTTGAACCTAGATGGCTGGAGGGTGTATGCCGGTGAGCATGACATCACCATCACAGACCCCCATGAGCAGTACTACCACATCAGACGTGTAGTCATCCACCCCGGGTACAATGTCACATCTCTAGAACACGATATCGCCCTTATCATCCTCTCAGACGCCATCACGTAAGTGTTTTGAAATGAACTTTATTTTGATCTGAGCTTTATTTAGGTTAGTTCTATTAAACCCTTATGCTATATTTGTATTGTATTTTAGATGACTGGAATGTTAAGGTTGTGTTCTGTCAAAAAAAACTCAAACAAGGATTATTTAGAAACATTATTCAGTACGTACACCTACACTACCACTGTTTGTTAAGTATGTTTAGAGTCAGCCGATTCTTACAACATCCGACCTCTAACAGTCAGCGTTAGAGAACATTATTTGTATGCAATAGAAACAATGCTTAACCTTTTAGTAGACATATCAAACATACCAACATCAAAAAAGTCCATAATCGTATGATTTTCACTATATACTAGTTCATAGTGCGTAGATGTGTATCCTCTATTCACAGTGTGTACTTATCAACTGATGTATATGTTCTGTAGGTACAACAACCACACCAGACCTTCATGTCTCCCAGTTAACAGTGGCCGACCACCAGTAGGACAGAAATGTTACCTGCCTGGATGGGGAGGCACCGCAAGTAAGATGACATAGCATAACGGACATTTAAATTAAAGCATTCGTTATCATTATATTTAAGAATTATCACAACTATTGCTTATATACAACCACAGTGCTGATAGCACTGCCTTAACAGGGTTTTTAATTGTTTTCAATTATCATTTATGATACTGTGTGAATGCTAATCAGCTGCCCACACCAACATTTTATTACATGCACGAATGTCAAGATTCACTCATTCAATGTCCCACTTGAAGTTTGTTTTGTCAGCTTCAATTCCTTGAATTTACTCCTCTTTGTTATGAACAACAGAAACGGTTCAACATACATCGGTACAGTCCATCAGCACTTTCAGTTCTTTGATATTAGCCGGTGATTAGGAGACCGGCTGAGACTCAGGTTAATAACGGAGAGAGACCGGGAATTAATTCCGTACGTTTGTTCTTACCACATGATCAAACTTGCGATTGGATGTGGACAGTCACGTGATTATCTAAGCGGGGAACTGTAACTTCCTTTTTATCAAATGCACTTCGGTTATTTGAAACATAGTATGTTGCTTTGTAATATAGTCTGTACTTTCCTGTACTTTATATTTGGTAGATTTGGTGGTAAAGAGCCAGATGACATTTGTTACTATTTAGACATGTTATGTTGTGAGTGTCGAGTTTGTGGCTACACAGAACAGGGTTGAGACAACCCTATTCAAAAATAACAATTCATTTTATGTCTATATTCAAATACTGGTAGACAATTATTGAGTTAATATTGTTTTGATAGACAATACATTAAATACAATCGACCACGCAACCCTGAGTTTATGCTTTGTGACAACTGATTCTGGTTTAATTTCAAATGTTTCTCTCTGTGATTGTGTGTGTATACCATCTTTTTATACACATTTAGGCACTGGTAACGAGGAGGTATTGAACCAGGTCGACCTTCCAATCCTGGATGACGAAGTTTGTCAAGAACACTGGCCTGAATACCTCGTTGAGACTGAACTGTGTGCCGGTCATGAAAATGCTGGAAAAGATTTCTGCTGGGTAAGAAAACCTTACATAAACAATAAGATAAAGCCGAACACAAACACCCACAACACAACCTGATGATTCTAAGCTAGACATTGCCTCGCAAAATAGTATGTACTAAAGTCATTTATGTTTACATCAGAGTAATACAGTGATCCGTCCGTATTCTTGATGTTGATATTACATTTCGAAATACAATAGTATATAAGTTAAGTGAATGTTTTACAATATGTACATGTTTTCAAACCATATGTCCTTCCTGTGTTGTAAAGTTGTTTACGATTCTTACTGTCGATCTGTGTTTGCATTTCTTCTCATATTTAACGCAATGGAAGCACTATATCACATATAAGAACTCAGACTTGCATATGTACTACGGTCAAGTATTTATTTATTGTTATCTTCAGGATGATCTTGGTAGTCCATTGATGTGCAAAGATGAAGAAAGTGGCGCCTGGGTTGCTCATGGTCAGTAAATAAAGAGTTCTACACTCTAATATCATTTAGGACCAAAGACGTTCTGCACATGTTTCATAACAGCTTCTTTTTGTTTCAATATATACACCGACTGTCATGAAATCATCAACATAGTCTTGTCTTTTTATGTGTTATGATTTCGGTCACATTTGTTTTAGAGATCAATTGGATTCGTCTAAAGTGCAATATAACATCGCATTTAACGCTAAACGTAAGGTGCATCCTGATGTAAACGATAAATTATATGAGTGACCAAAGCTATTCAATAAACTTAATCAATGATGATGATGACTAGTGCTAGTTATTACATTACTTCCTGATACAACTACCCGGCTATAGCAGATTATGTGTCGTTACATTTGACAGTACTACTGGCAACTGGACATACATCGATGTGTCTCGTCCCTACTCTTACCATGGTCAATCGAATACAACACAAGCTGATTTATTTTCACCGTGTTCATAAAACAAATAAGTAATTGTCTTCTGTTTATAGGTATCGCTGCCGGAGGTGGTAACTGTACACTCGCTGATGAACCAGGAGTGTTCGAAGATGTGAGTGTATATGCTGAATGGATCATCACCACAATGGAACAAGCTGGTTATCCATACGAATACTAGACATAATATGTACATTCGTGATGTTTAATAAAGTTTTCTATTGAATCAGTTGTATTTATATATGCATGTTACATTGCAAATATTAATTCAAAATTTGCCATGATGATTACCAAGGGTCAGGCAAGACTTACGAGTTTAATTGGAAGCACTAACCATTAAATTAACCTTAGTCTGTGTGGATACTAGACTTCAAGCTGCACTATTCAAAAGTAAGATGCAAATATCATAATAGTCATTATTCACAATCAGGGTAATAAGAAATGTCATACTTATAATATGTTACGCTCAGTTATGCGAACAATACCTACCAATCACAATTATTTGGAAGCTCAGTCATGTGTGAGTCAAGCTCATCAGTATAATCCAAAATACACGTAAGCGTCTTCAATGATGTGTGTAAAGCGGTGTCTAGCGGAAGATCGGCTCGCCTCATTTAACTTGTGGCTTGTTATGGCCATATGTTGCACCGTGTATGTCTTAGATTTGACAACCTCCAAGTTATAACCTCCACCGTCATGTGGAGACCCTTGAGTACGTGCCAATAGTTTCTCGGTGGCTAACAAAGGTAGTTTGGATCAGTAATTAACAACTTAAATATGGTTCTGAGAGGGATTTTGACACTTTGCCTGTTTACAGTGCTTGTGGTTAACGGCCAATATGAAACATGCAGGTAAGATATAGTTATGTGACAAACCGTTACTATGTACATACTTTAACTCATAAGCCAACGTCAACAAAAACCAGTTATTGTGCATTAGTCAACAATAGACAAATATTAGTATGGGTTCAGTATATAGGCGTAACATGGTGAACAGTAACAATAACAGCATGCTTCAGTCGTCCACAGTACATATGTACCTATTCATCAAATAAACATGAATTATGTGTAAATATGTTTATTAAGATAAGTGTAGCATCATGTCACATTGTTTGATAGTAATACATTGTTGTAGTTGTATGTTATGGTTTATATTCCCTTGTAAGGTTATACGATGTAAATGTGTTATGGCACTCATATATTGATACATTGAATGGTATGTATTTTGGGCCGGTGGCCATATGTTACAAAATAAAATGAATTGAGTAAATTTTCCAACTACATAATTGATTATGTTACATTAGTTTAATGGTAACATATTCATCTAAATTAACTTCATGCCAACAAGAACTGCGTTGAATCCCTCTACGTCCGGATTATCCTATCTAGGTCAGAGTGGCTTTTGGCATCATAACAATATGATACTTGAGACCAAATGTTATTTGGTTATTGTTTCAACTACACGATTTGTAAACAAAAGCTGGTGGCGAATGTCTCCATTGTTTGAGCAGAAGACCTCTCCCTGCGGCAATAACTTTCAAAATATTTTTCCGACGAGCTTGAGAGTGTTTAATGTATTTATAGACACTTTGCTCGCTTATCAGACTTCCTGTTTTGTGAGTACTTAACTTCGTTTCTTTATACGAGCATATGGGAAACACAGGCTGTTTGAGAAAGAAATGATTTTAGTTCAGATAATTGTGAAATATTCTTATCGTGTTCATGAATGTACATTTCAACATAAACAATTTCTCTATAATTAGCTGTATTTGTGATAAATTGTAGGTCGAATGCGGACTGTGATTCTGAATTTTGCGTATTTGCGATAAAGGACGATCAGTTCATGTCATGCGTCAGTGACAGGGACGACTGCTTCTGCAAATCATCTGAAGGTACCTAAATAGGAACTTATAACGTGTAAATTAAGTATAGACCAACGCGTCAATTCATGAAAATACTCGCACATATTGTTCAGAATTGCATTTTATTGTATTTTGAGATATTCGAACGTATACAATTTGTTTTTGTTAGAAATAAATACATTAGTAAACCATCATCCTTTGTACTAAGATACATGTATAAATTCGTCCGCACTGAAAGAAGTTTGTGATTCATTCTCTAACAACGTTTAGTTGCTTTACATTCTAACACTTATCATCCGAACATAGATATGATTCCTGCAAATAGGTTTACTTGCTTGGCTAAATTATTTCTAAAAACTAACGTTTTCTTGGAGAAAGCGAAGCCTAACATTGTCCCATTTAAGTTGCATTCTGTAATTCTGTCTAAAAGATTCAATAGTATGTCTAAAGTTTATTCCAAATAGCTGTACCCAGATTAAGTTTGACATAGATATGCTCCATTTGATCGGATATTTGATATGTTTTGTATTCGTGTTAGGGGGTTGCGAAGTTACAGTAGATGGCCAAGCAGTCACAATACCAACCGGAATAGTCCATTACAACATTCCTAACTCCTGTAAATTGCTTACATGTCACTGTTCAGAGGTAAAAGAATCACAGTGTAACATTACACATATCGAGGGGTGATTGGGAAAACATGCTCTATCTACTTCATTATTCAATATCACTTAAAACCTGCTCGCATTCACACATCGTTACGGTTCCTTAACACTACGTTTGAATATATACATTGTAACCATTTCAACAAATGTTTAAAGAAGGCAGAAACATTCGTTCAAAATAACTTCTATTACATAAAGCGTTATATAACATGCTTCCTAATATTATATTACAAAGCCAATAATAACTTATTAAAAAGCCTTCTGGAATTTCTTTTTCAGAAGGTTGGACCTCGCCAGACTCGTCTCTCAGTGACAGACATGTACGGGCTATGTGACCCTGTTGTTATCACTAAATAGTCGATGGATGTGACTACCTATTCAATAAAACTCACAAGAAAACAGTTGTCTGTTGTTAATTTGACGTTAAAGTTCCAAACAGGAAACTAATCTATAAGAACCTCTTCCTTGTCTGACTCGGTCTTATTATCCATGTTATTGTACGAAGACCCGCATCCTTGTGATCAGCGTCTTAATTTCCACCGACAGAACAGTTTGTCAACAATCACATTAATTGCAATATAAACATATTAACTGCAGTTACTTAGCGCTCAATTAATTCCGGTTTTAGTATGTAAATTCCATAAGGACAACATTTAGTTTGAAATATTGGTATGCTGAGTTCCAACCATGTGTTGTCACATGTTTTCACTAGTTACAGATATGTTTGATTTAACAAGTGTGTAAGTTACATTTGCATGCATTTCATTGTCAATTTATTTATAATTCAGGAACATGATAGTATTTGATACTTTTGAATATATTCTACCAAGCATACATTTCTTCGCAACTAATCTTTCTTGAGATATGCTAGAAGCAGGAAATTATGAGAGTATTTTGAAGAAAGTAAGTAAAACCCTATAATAGCCTACATTAATGGGCACGTTCATACTATACACGTTCTAGCATCGTTTGCTGCTTATTAAAAGTCAGAACAGTTTTGCTTATCCAATCTTCATTATAAGTGCTTATGTACTGTGACGTTTGAACTGGAAAACAAACACTGACCACAAAAGCCGAATCTGGTGGAATTGCAGAACTGTTAATTACTATAGATGGCCGAGCTGTATTTATGTAACGGTTTATTACATCCGGTGGTTAGCTGTGATTTGCCCAGGTGTGTATGAGAGCTACCAGCATCGCGGATCAATCACTGGAGCACAACTACCAATAACCCTCTCCGAGAGATTGTTCTCTAAAACCATGTTCAAAAGCTGTACAAACATAAACATCCCTGCGATGATTGAGAACTATCAGCATTTAACGTCCGTTCTGAGAGTTGAGTCCACATTGTCGAACAAAATCTTAGCTGCAAGTATAATATATGACCAACTGGACTGCTCATTCAGTGTCCATGTACTTACAGGGCATGCGAACATACAGAGCGTCTCATGCTGGAATTGACTCGGATAAATTGATACCACAAGCATCTTGGAAAATCAACTGAGAACAACATGAAGAGTGTGGATTAGTCTGTTTTAAGAAGTTCTGTTTTGAAATGTCACTGTGATATTTATTTGTCAAAGGATGGCGTATGTTTACACAACTGCTGTTTTTCTCTCTCAACGTCTTTGGGAAGCTGCGTTGATGAATGTATAAAAGGATATAAAACCATTAAAACTCGTCTTAAAGCGTTTTCTAAAGAAATAGTGTAAGCTAGATTGTGCTCACGACGCTAAAATATACTGGAACAATGTTTATACCAGAAAGTGTTGTTGAGGCATATATTTGCTCAATGATTACTTTGTTTAAACAATTAAAATGAAATAAAATAATATGTGCACACGTGGTACTTGCTAAGTTGTTCGACTTGTATACATGTAGACTTGACATGAGAAACGACATTCTATAATACGCCATAAATATTATATACTTGTGTATTAATGTTATAACTCAGCATTTTCTGAAGCCGGTCGTTACAATGGATGCTATTGAAAAATCGTCTGTTGGCAATATATCCTACGACTACGTTCTATCTTTGTATGATATTTATGATGTAAACGGATCATTTTACAATGCTGACGAACTATATCTACCCGGTGACAACGACTTCTTGCCTGAAGAGTTTTCTTACTTATTGAAAGTGACCCTGACAGTACTGTATAGTTTTGTGGCGATTGGTGCGATACTTGGGAACCTGTGTGTGTTGCTTGTGATCCTATGTCATCCAGCACTGAGGACCGTCACCAACACGTTCATCCTATCCCTGACAGTGAGTGATACACTGATAGCGGCCTGGAATGTCCCACTTCAGCTCTTGTTTTACCTGAAGAATGAATGGAGTCTTGGTGAAGGAATGTGTAAGGTCACCAGTTTCGTACAAGGGGTCAGCATATTGGCGAGTATTCTAACACTGGCCGCTATTTCACTAGAAAGGTAAGAATAACATAGTTAACGTTCATGTAAATATAGCTATAAACAAAAATTAATTCTCCCTATTGTATAATACACAAACAACTTCTTTCTATCATCAATTGCATTCCTGGCGGCCGGGGTTCTGATATCATGTAAGTTCATACACATCGAATGTTGCTTGCTATAATGTTGAATTACGCATGATCTCTTTGATCCTGAAAATATTATCTCTTAATATTTTGCAGAACATATCTTGGCAAAATTCTCGGAATAAAATTAAGCCAATTACATGTAATCAAAGTTATTTTCGTCCAACTGCAGTTTCTAAGCACATTTGGAACTCGACATGTACACTTTGAATCATCGTTATGTTGCTTTTAAAGCGTAGACAGTGGATAAGGATGTTTTGATAATAGATAATATAGAAAGTACGGATAGAACATTTGTAGGAAACGTACCAATCCTATAACCAACCAGTAAGAGCGGATATACACAGGCCTATAAACAATAACGTACAACAGGAGTATTTGACCCTTAAGACAAGTCACGGTAACACTTACATTAACGCAGTTTGAATCAATAATTCATATTGTACTACATTACCCTCAGCGTGATTTATCTCACTGTCTATGTAAACTAAAGATTATTATTAGTATTAACTTATTTATATATTGTCGAGAGAGCTTTCAAGTACAAATGGTGAACACAGCGACTAGAACAGCACATGAATTACGGGTATACTATCGTCGGCATATTTATTCACGTGGAGTGATTGTTTACTTCTATCATTTACAACATTATGCATTATATATGGTTAATATGAAAAAAACAATTATTGTTACAAATAGTGCACTGGGTACCTATATGTTACAATGTGCAGAAAAAATGTATTGACAAGAAAACTAGTCCATGTACGTTTATGAGTGTTAGTACCTATTTCATATCCAAGGAAAACAGAAAATGATTTTGTTCTTTAGAATTGTTAATGCAAATATACAAAGCAAGCGATTAACAAAAAAGTAAGTTTAACAATATGATCGTAAAACAATAGGAAATATTGAGCAAATATGTTTTTAACGTTAACCTACCTGAACATGTACATATCGAAAAGTTCAACTATCATTGTCATGTTTTAAAGAAAATGTTAAGTTTATATAACTAATGGCTAAATGTATACCATCTTTATTTCGTCTAACAACTTATTTGTCTGACACAGATCTGCTTTTAACTCATTACACAATTTACCTCATCCAGGAAATTGATAAATAAATGAATGGTCACATTTACGCTGCTTGTTGCCTCATATGAACTAGCTCAGGACACTTTAACATTTCAGGTACCATGTTATTTGCTATCCAATTGAAGCTCGCCACTTCAGGAGAACAAGAACCGCAGTGATTACCGTGGTTTGCCTCTGGATTGCGGCCATTATCATCATGTTACCCCACTTGTGGATCCAGCGACTTCAGCAACGATTGTCATGGCAACACGATGTTTATCAACCAATCAAAATCGCATATTTGTGTGTCGAGTATTTCTCTAAGTTTGCGTACAATGTCTCTTACTCATACGGGTTCTTCGCAATATTCTATCTGGCTCCGATTATTGTGATGATATACGCTTACGGAAGGATGGCCAGAGTGCTTTGGCTGCGGACAAACATAGACGAGTCGATTGTCTCCGTGCAGATAAGCGACAAAAGGGAATATCAGAAGAAAAGTATTGTTAGAATGTTGATTGTGATTGTCGTGTGTTTTGTTATTTGTTGGCTCCCTTTCTTTTCAATCCACATCATTTTCCTGCATTGTCCATTAACGATGTCGCTACGGGTCGCGCAGGCGTTTGCTTTACTATCCGGTTACACAAACGCTTTTCTCAATCCATTTATATACTTCTTCCTCAACGCAAAGTTTAACAGAGTTGTGAGGAAGGTGATTCCAGAGCGCTTGATTTGTCGTGATAGAAAGGTGCGATACACTAGGAAGCCTAATACACAGGTGACAATGACGTGAATTTAACAGCTGAGACATGAACGCACTTTCAAAACGTGTTCAAAACAGTGGAGGAACGTGCTACATAACTGGTAGATATGTTTTTAACTAACATAATTTATTATATTGGATGTATTATATTGTGTTTCAGTTTAATCCTTGTATAACATTTGCAAAAGCC
>ENA-OREC01001675-OREC01001675.1-marine-metagenome-genome-assembly--contig:-NODE-1675-length-11488-cov-13.077557_pt1 | contig 11488 bp, 10 predicted proteins | sample MGYA00248626_ERZ508543 | MGnify/ENA primary metagenome ERZ508543 (study PRJEB26211, sample SAMN05518279) | marine metagenome | isolation source: Puget Sound, Washington, USA | host: Bankia setacea... | reverse complement strand
GTATTTCCTATTTTCCCATTCTTGACCAGTGGTAGTGTACAATTTTGGTCAGGTTCAATGTACCAGTCAGGTTGAGACAAAAACAAAACGTTCTAAACAAACAACGGCGGGGGGGATATAGCCGTCCTTTTGACTGCCTTGTTTCTACTAATTTCACACTCCTATTTTTAGAATTCGGGTGAAATAAAGAATAAATTGGTTCATGATGCTTAGCTTTAAAGAGATATCTTCATGTGTACTTTTACGAACCATTAAATATTTAAACTACATTAGTTGTTAAAATAACTTCAGACAGGTGACAGTCCTTAAAAAAACTTTTTCACATGTACAGATATATGTCACCAAGTGTTAGACCTTTACTCACCGTCCAATCAGCCGTCACAGTCAGAAACAGGGGAATCCCCGCCACCCCCTCCTCCTGCACAGAACCCGTCAAGAACCCCAACCTCACAGACAAGTGACAGGAAACGCTCTCTACAGGTGATACTCTTGGCTTGGTGATGCTAGGATAAACTGGGTTCAATATCTAGCTCATGCAGAATAAAGGATTACTTCTTTTTTTTAACAATTACAAAATGTTCAGTAATATTGTTAAATTTGTTTATGATCATATCCACCAGTGCAATTAATTTTGTTGGATGAAGCAATTTTGTTGTTAATAAACCGATTGGTAAGGTATAGGGACCAAATAATAACAAATAACTAAAAGATTGTGTCATTTTACGGAGTGCTCTTATATCTAGGTGCTACAATTAACTTGTTACTGTACAATCATTACTTCTCCTCATCACAGAGTGCAACTTTTTTTTATTCAAATAGATCTTTTCTTCAAATTACAAGATACACTGTAGTGAGTTGGAATTTTGCTATGTCAGTAATAGAGTTGTTGCCCTTAGACAACAAGGTAATTTATTGAAAGTGAAAGTTGATATTAAAATATAAGGAACGTAGCTACATGTTGTAAGCCTTATTAGAACGGCTATGAATGTGTCTGAGATTGACGTTTGAAGTGCAGCCTAAATCATTTTATAAATATCAGTGTTATACAAATCGATTGGAAGTTAGCCAGTTTAAATATGTTGGGTATATCAATGATTTCAAGATTATCCAACAAGTTGACAACAGCTGTATTAGTTTTATATACATGTATTCAACAAACTTGATAAATAGAACATGCACTTTTTTTCAACAGTCAACACCATCTGAGCAAGTAACTCCAGGTGGCCAATCCAATAAATCAGTCAAGCTAGATTCTGGTAGTGGGACGAAAAAGTTGACACCACAGAAAAGTGAGAAAAGCCGTGAGATGGTACGAAGCTCTAGTCAGCCCCTGATCACTGACCCTGCTCAGACCAACACTCCACAGGTAATCACACTACTAACTCTAGACTCTGCTTTCACATCTACAACAATCAACTTCAACATCTTCTCTGGTTTGAAGATTCGCCAATCAAACTTTGTTCCTGTTATCACTATAAATAGATGATAATAATGACTATTTATCGTTAAAAAGAAGATTATTTATTATGTAAACTAGAGCATGTGTATTAGTAATGTGGATAAAGTTTCTTTCTCAGGTAAACAACTGAAGCCTTTGATGGGGTTGGAACTCACCAGTTACATATATATGATATTAGAATCGTTAATCACAGTGCCAAGCCACCCCTTAAAATTTAACAACCAGAGTAATTGAAAGTGTGAACAAGCAAACTAAAATTGATATACATGTACAGTTAATGATTGAATTCTTGGCAGTGTTGCAGATTAATAAAGCATTTGTTCTATTGCTTACAGCCTGTGTTTTTAATGCAAAGATACCCTGCTTCATTATTTCAGTCTGTTGGTGGAGGGCCTGAGATGTTTGGTTCTAACCCTAGTAATCCAAACCCTCCACAATCGAATTACCCTGCAACAACAGACTACTCCCAGTATAACCCTTACGTATCAGCCAATCAGTATCAGTCATCATTCCTGTCTGGTGAAGGGGCACAGAGTCTACAGAACATCATGGGCACCGGACCTGCTACGTACTCACAAGCCGCTACCCAGCCCCCGTATTCCAACTTCCCCCAGCCTCCACCTCCCGGGGCACCACCTCCACCTGCTGGACAGTTTGGTATTGCACCCGGATCCACCTCGTTCCCACCAGGTTATAACCCAGCTCAGTACCCCGCTAATTCTGCCCCTCCGGGACCTGCAGGATCAGCTAACAGGCCAAACTTTCCACCTGGCCAATCACAGTTCCAGGCAGGCTCATTTAACCAGTATCCCCCTTATCAAAACTATCAACAGCCGACTCATCAGCAGCCTGGCTTTGAACAACCCCAGTTTCAAGGTGGAGGTGCATATAGTGGTAGTGCAGGAGGACCTAGACATAACAGAGGTAACCCTAGCAGCCAGAGACCTCCCCAGCCAAGAAGTTCATCAGCTCTAACTACTGTAAGAATATCAGGACGCTGAAATTGTTACGGTTATACTTTAATAAGTTTTAAGATACGAATTCTAAACAAATCATGGCAAAATGATTAAGCTGGAGTTTTAAAGCGAAGGAGAAATAAGTACATGTATACATATAATGTGATGTTGGTTTATTTTAAAGCTTTGAGATGTCATATGGGAAGACTTTAATACACAGACCTTAGAGATATATTGGAACATGGATGTTATGTTTTGAAGTTTGGTAGCATTGTAAAACAGCTGATGAGCATTTCTTTCAAATATTGCCTCCCCTGCATGATTGTTTCTGCTCTTTGAGAACTGTTGTGGAATGTAATTGTCTTCTTGCCACTATGTGTAGCATCATGTTTAAATTCAGTGATGGTAAATGAACTCTTCGCAAGATTTTACAACAGTCAATGTCAGTTACTATATAAATCTTTATTAGAGCAGATCATAATTGTCAAGAACTGAAAATAGATGTCACAACCTGTTATCAAATCTATGTTCTGTCAAATTTGTAATAGTGTTCAAAGTTTGTTGCTTTTCATCCATTCATTACCTGTGTTATACAAATGTGAAGCTCTACTATAATGACCAGACCCAGGATCGAGAAAAACTGGTGCAAATAGGCCAACCGATCTACGTTGAAATCATTTGTTTGAGGGGTCCAAAAATGGTGGGTCTTTATAACAATTAAACTCTACTAATATATTTGCGTTGTTTTGGTGCTATTGTTCCAGATCAAATTGAATATCGTCTGATGTCAGCATTTTCTATCATTTTTTTTTGCATAATTAAAACACTTAAAAGTTATACATTAAGTGCTAGTCAAGTACCGGTAATATAAAGTTAAATTGGGTATTTTTTTAATAGTAGAGAAATCAGTAACCTTAAACATATGGCATTTATTTCTCTATAATTGTATTAGACTTTTTCTTGATTGAGAAATACTTTCTTAATAAAAACAACCCAGTTGCTATTGTGAGCTGTGCTGGACAAAATAAGAGTGCTTTGTAATTGACGTGGCTATTACAGTGACAAGTTCTAGAAAGTACTCACATTATTACCTTAGTATTGAAACAGAGCTGGTGAGAATTAGTGTGATTCTTTAAATAACAAACAAGGTGGATCTAACATCCATGTAGATAAAACCGTCGTTTCACAACAGTCATATGTAGTGGAAACCAAAGGAAAACTGATGGAAGGAGAGTCTGGGAATTAGAGCTGTGTAGGATGATAGGTTGATTCTCCACTGGTCTGGATGTCAAGTTAACTATCTAATACTGGCACTATGAACATTTACTTGGTATTTTTAAAGCACTGGACAGTTGACCTTTGGCTCTTGTATATGTAGCATGGACTGTTGAATTTTAGAATTGTTGCATGAAAGTTTGACTATTGTGTATTGGTTGTAGAAACTGTTAACACATGTTGCTCTTTATATTGAGTGCATTCAGATCATGGAATTTATTCTTGACCATCTGGTGTATGTTTTCCATGCTATACTTTTGACCCCACAGCATATGGTAAATAAATAAAAAATGTCAACTTAATGAACTAGCTTTGTACATGTGTTTTACTGTGAAAAAAGGAATAAAACAGATAGAAACTACTGATTATCCTTCTGTATTTCTTTTGTTCAAATTAAATTCCTCTAATGGCAGTATTAAATAATAGTGTTAGACAAATTGTTTAAACTATAGATCACATATAAACCAGATATAGTACAACATTGTTTCATGTATGTTAAAACAAACACTCACTATACAGTCTTTAAAATGGATAATAGTACCTGAATTGTTCATTTAATTAATGAGGACTGTCTGTATAATAGATTTTATCCAAGTAGCTTTGTTTAAAGTTTTCAATTTTGTAACATTCCTTTAAAAAAAGTTCAGTCATCTTTTGGTGGCAACATAAGAATTGTAAAACTCAAGTGTTCTGCAGGTGAGTTGTGTATTTACATGTAGGATTAAGAAATAAATTTGGTAAAATGCTACCATTTGTGATAAGGAGACGTGTTTCGAAATGGAAGTTTGTTTTGAAATTTAGTTCTACTTTACATGTACCCATAGTTACAGTGATTAATGGACTGATCTTAAAAACCACAACTCATAGGTCAAACTACATCTATATTTGTATATAACTTGACATGAATACTTGTAATGTTGCTATGACTGTCTGTACACCCAACAGATACAGAAAACCATTCATTTTTGTTTGGCACTAAGGTTGCAGTTACTAGTTATTGTTCACATATTTCACAATTTCTCTCCTTGTGCCCAATATGTTACATATTTTTTTCTAGAGTCGGGGATAATGTTCATAAGCGGAAATAGAAGGGTGAATGAGTATTGCCCTGTTTGTAGCATAATCAACGGTTTTTTAACGGTTACATAATGGGGTAGAACAATGTGAGTAGTAATATGATACATATTTCTGATAAAACAATTAAGTGACTTAATGTGTGGGTCAGCTGATCCCATGCTTGATTTATCAATAATTACACGTTTCTAGCATCTAACTTGGGTGTATTTTTTTTCTGGAATCCACTAATCTAACTGAAAATGCCTCCAGAAAACCAAGAAATGTCCTGACAACAACAAAAATAAATGATTGGACATAAGCTACAGCTATAGATATCTACACCACATACATACTACCTGGTATTATAATGCAGTTCTTAGAGTTACGTGTTCCCTACAGGTTACACTATTGATTACAATCTAATCAGAGCACTGCATAGTTGTGAACGAGAAGAGAACGCTGCCTAAGAGAAAGTGTTGTTTTTTTGGTTTTGACAATATTTAACGAGGGGGGCTTATTTGACATTTAAGTCAATCTTCCATAAGGCTCTCAATTTATTTTAGTTTGATTGTGATATCACGCTCAAATCCGTTACTGGAACCAACCAGTACTACGGGTAAAGTTTCTTGCTCAAGGAAACAACGGGGGCCTTTGATGGGGCTCAAACCCATGACCACCACAGTACGAGTCAGACGTGCAACCCACTGCGCCACGCCACCCCTTATCATGATACACTTACCGTAAGTCACTAAAATATCAGTCAACCAACAATCTTTAAATTTACAATAGATTTCAACAGTGCTTTCGGATTAACAGGTCTCTTGATATATATATATAATTACATGTATTATTAATTACTACAAGCCAAAACCATCTTCACATCTCCTGTTAAAAACAATGGTACTTTTCTGTCCGATAGTTTACTCACTATTGTAAAGCGGATCAGAAATGTACTGAACTGATACAGAAAATACAAGCAATTGTGTTATATTGCAACTTTTATTTCACAAAGTAAAGGCACAGTAGAATCATGTGTGCTTTTGCTTCACTGTGACCACAGCCTCTGGTGAGTCAGTCATCCCTTTTACTGCTAGACAATGCTAAAACTCTCTATTGTTGACTATTTAGTTGGAATAATCATTTATATATTTGCTTCATTGATTAGTCTTACATTAATAAAGCATTCATAAGTTAAAAAAATACAAAAAAATTAACAACCATAATCTCCTTATTTGGCAGTAAGAGAAAAATCATTAATAGCAAATAAATAATTTCTAACCCTTGTTGCCTCATTGTAGATGGTAAACCCAAGAAGTACTATTCACAGCCTAAAGTGATGTAACTTTGGTTTTGTTCTATCCAGTATAAATCAGGTTGGTGGAAACTATTAACCTTACACTGGTAGGGATAGAAGACCTATAGGCTTATACAGTCCAGCATGCAATCAGAGGTACCAAGTGAAGTCAACAAGGAAACTTTTACTGTATCAAGAACAATGGTGTCATTTTCATTGTTGTTTTCTTCTATAAAATAACATAATAATTGTTGTTTTAAGAGTTTCTGCCAGATCTTTAAGCAAACAATAGTCAAATAAACCATAACTATGTCGACACCTCATGCTCCATAGTTCCAAACAATACCCTTGTGACAAGCCAGGTGACAAACCATTATGACATAGTTAATATTCTCTACATTTCTTCATAACCATAATGCAAAGGTCTGTTAAAGGCAATATGATTTTTCGTTTTGTCCATAAAAGGAAAATACTGTTATTCCTCTGACTGTTCATTTCATACCTTATTTGGAGATGAAATACTTCACACATCTAGTCCCAATACTATCAAGAATACAACATACTGTCAAGAATACAACATACTGTCAAGAATTGCGCAGTGGTATTCCCAGGACTATCCTAGTTTGGATACAATTGCCAAGATAAGCACCTTTAAAATCTGACACAAAACTAAGACATTCAACGCTCAATGTCTTTTATATACCTCAGCATGTTTTACACACTGTGACACACTGATTACTGACATAGATATCGGATACAAGGTCACATTCCATTCCTGTTTTTCGCCTGGCCTTGTCTGTACCTCACAGCTCTTCCAATTCGTTATATATGTCTCTATATCAAGTCAGATTTCATCGTGTAAGCTTCGGCTTCTTATCAGGTGGTGGTTTAAGAGAGTTATCTGTTTGTTTGTCTAGAGTTATCTTCTCCTGTTTAACTTCAACTTTGGCTTCCACCTTTATACTATCTTCTCCTGGAAAAAAATAATGCATAAAAAATAAGACTTCTATCGTTCAAAAGTATCTGTTGGCAATATTCCCTACTACCTATATCGCATGACAAACCATGTTTGAAATATAAATATCCCTAACTAGTATATATATTTAATAATTTCCCAGTTTTATAGGTCAATGTACGCTTAATCATCATAACAAGGTGACCAAACACAAGTTCTTATCAATGTTTTCAGGTGAGGAGATGCACTTATAGTTGGGTTGATATTGAGGCAAATGTTGACAGACAGACTGAAAACGCCAAAACAATATCCAACCTCCTTCAGCGGGGATAAAATTAATATTACGATTGTTGCCATTTTAAAACAATCTTCTATGAATTTTTGTTTGAGGAGCATTATAAGGCTTGCTAAACAACATTTCCCAAAACGTGTGTTATAACTTAAGATCCTATATGTACCAAAATGAAAACGTGTGTTTCATTTACAATCATTGTGCATGTAAAGGATTTGAACAGTAATAAATGAGGACTGGGTGACTGCGTATAACTTTAATTAGTTTGGTTCTCTATATCATCCCTTTTTCTAAAAAGCTAACAAATTCATTAACATAGGGATGTAGTGGAAGTGTTCTGATATAGCACACGTGGTTGGCAGTCAACCTACTCACTGAATTAACTAGGTAATTTGATACATGTTATTGTTAGGAGGGTGTATGCATTAAACAGTTTAAATTTTGCAACTTAAACCTTTTTTCAAACAGGTAAATAGCATCATCCTTTTACAGTGACGAAACTAATCATTGACAAAACACTGGAAGTTGTTATATGTTGTTGTTTCTAAAATAAGCGCATGTACTACAGGTTCAACTAGTGCAGGTTCAACTAGTGCATTGTATAAATAGGTGTGTGTCATAAACATTGGAACTATTTTAACAATCAGAGAAGCACTGATATACAAATTAATGATAGGTTCAACATACGTAGAGAAAATGCTTGTTAGAATTGGAAAACCTTTTTTATGAATCACACTTTTTTAGTTTACTAAGAAAATATGGGAACTCTTAACACACATATACTGTAGGTATAAACAACATTTTATATAAATAGAATACATAGTCTCGATGAGTAAACAAAGTTGTTTTCTGATATTTTTAAACACCATGCAATGATCAAATAGATTGCACATACAAACTCTTTGGGTACTTTTTAATACATAGACTCAAAAGTCAAAAGGGAGAATAATGAAAAGAAATTCTCAATAGATTTATATAGAGAAAAGTTTGTTCTCCACTCAAATCTAATTGGCAATTAATTAAAAATATATACTGTGAAATCATTTAATTTCATGAGCATACAAGCTTGTGAGTGTGTTTTAGACTTTAATTTATTATTATGTTATTTTTACATTAATTGGATTCAATTTGGCCATTACTTGACACTGAAAGACCCAATCTCAAACACACTTAAATCTAGGATACTTAGTAAACTAGTGTACACAAAGATGACAATGTTTTACAAGGTCAGTGTGTCAGCTGTCAACATTAAATTAGCTATGATATATTGAAATACAAAGAAATTGTTTTTGTTTATATTTGAGCAGTTACAGTAATAACCTAATCCTATTGGCTATTAAATAAAGAGCTTGAACCAAAATGTAAACACAGCAATTTGGCATCTAGTAGAGAGGTGGGCCTTTAGATGTTTGTTTGTATCTAAGCTTGTGGTTCAGTTTACCAACAAAATCAATGAAATATAGTGTCCCATAATCTGAATGAACCCACACACACACAGTTAGTATATCAAAATTACTTTTAAGAGAAAAACAAAAACACAAAAATAGGTGACAACAAAACAGGGAGACCAACATTCAAATTTACCAATTCAACATTTTGTAAATATCATCAGGTTTCAACTCCACGTGATTTGGATTTCTTGGGAAAACCCTCTTGAACATATAACTGGGGAGTGTTTTTAGGATAATGCTTTAAAAATTAGTTTGTTTACAATAACATGAACTAATTCAAAACAGTGTTGTGAAATATAGTCAATATTGTATTACATATTACCAAGCCATCAAACAAGTTTCTAGTTTATTTGTACATCACCATATAAACAGCTGTTTGCTACAATATGCTTTGACTAGTTTTAACAACGTTTACCGCTAAATTGACTGTAAACAACTTAGTTAGCTCTTAAAAGTGTATGCCCCAGAGTTAAGTGTGTTGAAAGGTCTATATCATACAATCACTAGTGGGAAACTAACTTTGCAAATAAAGATACAAAATCTGTCCAAAAGTCTTCTGACGTCATTACTATTTTTACTTACTATTTTTAATTTCAAGAACGGGGTGATCTTGATATAATTAGTCTTCTGACGTCATAAGTTGGGAAAAAACACATAAACATTGGGAAACAAACACAGATAAACTTAAATGGTCCAAAAATATTCAACAAATTGCACTTACCATTTTCAAGACTGTGGTGATTTTGATAAAATTAGACTCATTCAAGAACATGTATCCCAAACAACTCATATACATACCTGTAGCTGGTTTTGCCTCTGGTTGTGACGGGGCTACAAATTTAGGAGGGAATTTTTTAGCCAGTTCCCCTAGTAACAAGTCTACCCTCTGTCTCTGGAAGAATGAACCTGGCTCCTCCTTTCTCTTCTTTTTCTTCTTCTCTGCTTTGACTGAAGTAAGATATATAAATAGTAAAGGTTTATTGATGATATAAAGATAACAAGGCAGTCCAAAGGATGGCTATATCTCCCGCCGTTGTTTTTTTAGAACATTTTGTTTTTCTCTCAACCTGACTGGTAAGTTGAACCTCACCAAAATTGTACACTAGCACTGGTCAAGAATGGGAAAATAGGAAATACAAGTTGTTTGATCGGTAACCTTAATATTCTTGGATATATGCACATCGTCTCAATGAGGTTATAGCGCGGACACGAAATGTTACAGACGGAAGGATTGGTGGATGGAGTGCATTCCTATAATCCCCTCCTCACTTTGTGGCGGGGGATTAATGATGATATTCGACATTTTCAGTTATAAACACGTAAAATCTCCAAGATAACTACTATAAATAGGCCATTTAATTTTTATCATTTGTCCTGGCTAAAAACAACACCCTAATTAACCTACAGTCACCTGCCTTTAGAAACTAAACCCTGTATATAACATAACACATGGGTTTATTAAGATGAAATTGCCTGTGTTAATACATGACATTGTAATCAATATTTTGATTTTCATGAAATGCAGCTAAACAAAAATGGTGTTGATTAATTGGCTTATAGACCAGATTTGACACTTTTTGTATACTTTTAAATATCTGAATTAACATATTACATGCCACGTAACATAGGTCTGTGAACAGCAATTGCAATTGTTTCTTTTAGCTAGAATCATTGTTCATGTGAACTAGTTCTGACTACAATGATGATTACTAATATTAACGGTACAAAGTAACTAAGAAATGTAGCCATCGATTAGAAAAGGGTTTTTTGTAAACTATTCAATTAGTGAATCAAAACTATTAATGGAAATAAAACATCACTGTAGACTGTTAATCATCTAAATATCTAAAGAAATGCAAGTGATTATGTAAATTATCCCATGTTTAATTAAAAATCCATAACATAATGCGTGATGACACCATGTGTTCGTTCACAATTCTTGTGTTTTGGTGAGTCTCTTTTTACATGGTAACGTATGTTTCTTTCTGCACTTTTCACCAAGCATGGTCCAAAGCCATGGTCAATTGGTGGCAAGGTAGTTAATTAAAAACATTATAAGTGCATACAGCAAGAATATATATACGTGTTTGACAATACCTCTTGTACTTCTGTCTGATGAACCTTGGTAAAAAATCTCATTTATTTGAAAGAGTTACATATGTTACAGCTATATTATCGACTTACATCCCATACATGATCCACCAAAGTTATCACCACACCTCTAAGACTTACATAGATAGCAACTAAGTGTTCTAATTGAATAAAAATGATTTCCTCTTATGTAATCAATCTGTCCAATACATTTACAGGTAATTAAGCAGTAAATACACATATAACGTTACCTTTTTTCGCTTTAAATGTGAAATTTAGTGATTTAAGCTTTAAGTAAGAACACTTTTATGACTTGCTCTTAAGCTAGTTAAAGTTTTGTGTATTAAAATAACTTGTTACATGGGTGTTTTGGTGTTTAATATACAGAAAATGGCAATTATGGGGATGGTTACGTATTATAAAGGCTCATAACTCCTTAAAGCCCCTACAGACAAACATAGTCGCGAAAATTCCCCCTGGAAGGGGGGGGACAACACTTATAGTTAGCTCAAGGTCTAATGGGGGTTGGGGGGACAACACTTATAGTCAGCTCAAGGTCTAATGGGGGTTGGGGGGACAACCCTTATAGTCAGCTCAAGGTCTAATGGGGGTTGGGGGGACAACACTTATAGTCAGCTCAAGGTCTAATGGGGGTTGGG
>ENA-OREC01001674-OREC01001674.1-marine-metagenome-genome-assembly--contig:-NODE-1674-length-11489-cov-10.926306_pt1 | contig 11489 bp, 9 predicted proteins | sample MGYA00248626_ERZ508543 | MGnify/ENA primary metagenome ERZ508543 (study PRJEB26211, sample SAMN05518279) | marine metagenome | isolation source: Puget Sound, Washington, USA | host: Bankia setacea... | reverse complement strand
AGGTTTTCCGTCGGTTCTACTAAAATGTAACGTGCCAACTCCCATTAGTAATGTTTGGGAAATATATGATTTGTTGTACATTTACCCCGGTTCCAAAGCCAGTTGTTCAATGTTTGTACTGACAACAATAGTGTAGATTGTTCTTAGATACAGAAACAGTCATATGTTGCCAACTGTTTTTAATACTTTGATGGAGGAACTTTGTATGAATTTGTTTTACTTTCATGATTAATAAATTAAATGTACGCATTACTAGTTGTTCTGTCGTATGTTTACACGTATACAAATATACATGTACTTCTTAAACTGTTTGCTTTTAATTAGAACTGAAGTAGTGACCATGTTATGTCAATTCGGTGTGTGCTGTGTTTTGTGTTTTGTACACTAGTTATATTCCTTGTTGATTCCATCGTCTGTTTTGCTATTGTCAAGGTTGTCCACAAAAAGGTCAAGGTCACTACAATGAACGCGTATATTCTAGCACTAACAGCAAACAGCAACATAACACTGTATATGCATCATTTTCTTTGCATTGCTTCTACTAGTGCTAGATGTTTTAAGGATCACGTTAGCTCTGAGCATGTAGCATGTTTTATGTCCAGTAAATGAACGTACGCTTGTCTTACACGTTCATCATACTTAATCAAAACTTGTTTACTCATTTTGACATTGAGATGCCCGTTTAAATTTGGAAAATATTACAAATATAAAACATTCTTACAAATAAAAGCTATAAATGGTTGCTCTGCAGTGCGTACTTTAACAGCTTTTAACTTTACTGCTCAAAACCTAACACTGTAAGAGGATACAATCAGACCACATTTGACGCAAAGTCCTAATCAGTCCACCGTTGCCTTGACCGATTGTGTTGGCGGAAACTACCGAATAGAGTCGTGTACATGGGTTATCAAGTTGTTTGCCATATATGCCGAATGTGTCGAACAACTGTCGGTAACTTCCGGAGCATTCGAATCCTGCCGGAATCTGTCTATTTTTGGTGATGCTCAACAACCCGCTGATGGTCTACAAATTGCTTAATCACTCGAAAGATTAATTAATCATCTATGAATCATATTATTTATATAGAGATCTATGTATATTCTTAAATAGTTCTACCTTTGTTTAAAATGACGCGGACTTAAAACGTGACTTCCCTATGACTAGTTTGAAATCTTTTTAGGACAAAACGTCAGTTAATGAAGGTAACACTTTTTAGAGTCCACACGCACTACACGATCACTGTTAATACATCATACGCACCCGTTTTTAACCCGAAAAGCACATCTTGTTCTAAAACTATTTATATCATTAATTGTTTATATTATTACAATATTTTCTATAACTTTAAGTAAATTCGGTATTAAGGAAAGGAAGCATTTATTTTTAGGACTATCGCGCTTTTGTCATTTGGCAAACATACATAAAAAATAATACTAAAACTGAAATTTCCTGCGTCTGACTAAAAACAGGCCAGTTTATACCACACCTTGTTTTTTTTAAAAATCGGACAATGTTACTTTTTTAAAAATAAGCATACGCGATCCAGTTTTAAATATGACTAAAATATTATTTATAAAAACATTTCTAATAATAATGATAATAATAATAACAGTTTTTAATCGCACGTTTATAAGATAATTCCTGAAATAAGGCCGACAATTCTCGAATTTCGACTTCCACCTACGTACGGTAACAGGAAGGAAACTATAAATAAAGTCAGTTTTAACTTTAAGTTTTAGCAATACGCTTTGTATAGTTGATGTACGAACTTAAAATCACGAAATTTATAGTATGAGTATAATGCCATGTTCGTATTGTGAACAGTAAACTAGGTACAGCTTTCGGTTTTGGCGATATTTAACGAGGGAGCTTATTTGACTTAAATGTCAATCTTCCATAAGGTCCTCAATTTATTTTAGTCCGATTGTGAAATCACGCTCGAATCCGTTCCTGGAACCAACCAGTACTAAGCAACACGGGTAAAGTTTCTTGCTCAAGGAAACAACGGGTGTCGCTTACATGAACTGTATACACTGTAACAGAACTCAACTGTGTAAATTCTAGACAGTCAAATATATAACTATGATATACATTCAATCTGTTTCTAGATAAAAGAATTATAACGAGTCAATATATTTAGATAAAAGAATCTAGCAGTTTAGTATTTCAATAATATTTAATCCGCGATGTCTTCTTGGAAACCTGATTGTCATCGGACTATTGAAGTGGAATTGAAGTTATTTGGATACCTTGTTGTTATTGTATATTTTTTGTTTTATTTCTTTTATTTGTGAGTAATAAAAGTATGATGTAGAGTAAAGATAGTGTTGTACAAAACTATGATTATTTATCAATAACATCATTTTCCGAATTAATGATCCAGTTAAAACGAATACAAAAAGGGACAAATATAATGTTCATATATCAAATCACTAGAACATTTACATCAGTTTAACGCTTCGATGTGTTACAATGAGATAAGTCACACAACAAATAAATAAAATGTGAATTTAATGATACAATCAAGAACAGTGTCTGCTTCTTGGATTGACCTAGTGCGAACATGAACATAAAGGTAAAGTAGCAACGCCGCCCTCAGTCAAGGCACAATGACATTTCAATATATATATATATAGTACACATTCGTAAAAATGGCACTCAAGCTAAGCGTATCGAAGACGTTTACTATTAGCGGTTTGATCAACAATTGTCTGTATGTTTTTTACATATTTATCTAGAATAAGGCTCATTAAGACAATTAACACAGTTATTTTGTTATTAGCCCCGAGTATAACCGTTAACCCGCAGTAGCATCTCATAAGAGCACTTTGTCATCTTTCGACGTTTAACGTAATTGAGTGTATAGTCTAAAATACGGTCAATTTATGCAGACACTTGAAGCCATACTTCTCTTTATTATTCTATTAAGACAATTCTGTTTCTGTTTGAAGTATTAAAATGAGAAAGACAAGCGAAAACGATAGCTATGCATCTATATTGAATTCGAATTTACGCTTTGATGACTTCGTAACTGTAGCTTTGTATGCTGACGGAAATGTGAAGGGCCGGTAAAAAAGGCGGGATACATTTTCTAGGTAACACCGTGTCATGTTCCAACATCATTACACTTCAGATGGTATTTTCAATTAAGAAACTTTGAGAAAGAATTTCGGGGATTTTGTTCTCAGAGATTCGAAAATACTTCGGGTATGCAACTTTGCAGCCTCATGGTAAATTCACTGCTGTTCATCACCGTTCTCTTGAAACAGGTTCAGATTAGTGACGTATAAGCTGTTACAGTGTTATTTACGATAATTATACTAAGCTCTGTTTGAGAGACAGGGATTCCGGGAGTGTCGATACCTAAACTTGTAACATCAACAAAGACTGGAAGACGTTACACAGCTCGTTGCACCTGTAGGGTGTTGAAGTAAGATGCTGTATCGCTGGGAATACAATTATACGCCATGTTCCAAATGTAAAATGACAAATGAGACCTATGTTTGTTCATGTTGTCTTTGTGAAGAGTGTGTGAAAGGAAGAATTAAGTCTGTTTTCTATGTTTACAGGGACTTGGAATCACATGTGCTCCTTTAGATTGAACGAATGATCGCTAAAATATAAATGCCTTGCTAAGATTGAAAACGTGCATTATGCGTCGAAGTGATGTTAAAGAGTTGCTGTACTCTAACTCTTAATTCTAAATGTCAACAATATTGCTTATTTATTGATAAGGCCATTTGATGTTCTTGATTCTGGCCTCATATGTCCCTCCATCCTAGATCATAGTTTTCCTCGAACTTTGTCAATTTCACACACCAAGAACGTACGAAAAACAACATCCAAAATCTGCTAAAACAAGGGTATTAGATACATAGATTATTATAGACCATTATGCGAGCTCCAAAAAGAATCATTTTATGGACATCGTATACTGAACTGTCGAATTACCACTCTTATTTAGAAATATCTAACTCCATATTAGGTGGTTTTGTGTGGGAAATAGTGTAATAATGTTTTGTCTAAAAGCTGTAAATAGACTTGCCTGTTTTGTGACCCCGGCTTAACGTCTATAACTCATTCTAGTACAACATAAGTACATCATATAATTATTTTGAAACCGTAATGTGTCATTCATCTGCACAAAACATGTGCATTCACCATTTAAACAAAGGTAAACTTACAGAACGTTTCAATTTGAAATTATACAACATATATTTATCTGTCTCAGATGGGTTTTTGTTGTTGTTGTTGTCGCTGCTGCTGCTGCTTGCGGTGGTTCTTATACTGACTCACCGGTACATGCATGTTGGATAATACTGCCATTAATAACTCCGCTAAATAGATGGTGGACTGTCATAAGCAACTCCGCTAAATAGATGGTGGACTGCCATTAGCAATTCCGCTTAATAGATGATGGACTGTTATTTTGGCGACAGACTTACTCCTGGCCTTGCATAGCGACTAATTCCAATGAATATTTTGTTTCAAGTTTTGGTTTCGCTGAGTTGAACTGTGTATACAAATATAATTGTACAATACAGTTACGGAATTTTTAAGCATCCTTGAGTATAACTATGTAGTTACAATGCGGAGTTATGTACAGTATGGTGCATACATTGTCACTACAAAGATCCTTAAGACTAAAAAGTAGACGATACGTTGCAGCCATCATTATATGCACCGTTGATTAGTTCAACCATCATTAACAGGCTTGTAGACTTTCACATTTTGCATTAAGCTAATTTAGTATTTAAATAAAACGTCTGGTTGTGAAAGAACCAAAGACTCTGTCAATTAGAAAGTCAGTTTGAATGAATTGTCATGTTTGAAAGCGTTGTGCAATTTACTGAAACGCCAACAACTCGCTTATCATTTGTACATAAGACAGTCAATCGCAACATGCTAGTCCAAATCCAAAGTTTGCAGCGATTGTTCGACAGCGTGTAATTTCCTTGATTCGATTCATTTTCACGACACTGACACCGAAGTACCCAAAAGTAGTGTTTTAGACTTCTACATCTGGTAATATGATAAATATGATAAAGATAATCATCGACGAACAAGCTGAATCTTATTTACATAACAATTGTAGAGTAACCGACTACAAGCGCGTTAAAGTGTTCGTAAGATGACTTTGCTATTTAACGGTGATTGTAAAGTCGGAAGACAGCAATGAAGTGAGAAATCAAGATGGTATAAGATAAAGATACTTGTTGATATTTTATGTTGTTTCTATTAAGATTGACACCCAACTTTTATGTTAAACGGATAAACAGTGTAATTTGTATCTCAGTCCATACAAACAGCTGTCAAACAAGGTCTCATGTTAGCAATGTTATGTTATTTTTATTGGGTAACATTAAGAACTATGAAAATATCTTTTTTAACAAAATGACGTATATAATCGCGAAATCTGACGAGAGTGCTCTGGTGGTTATTAGGCATGACCGTTACTCCTCGGTTATGATCGGTAATTTCCGTAAATCACAGCGGAAATGTCCGAATGACTTGTTCCGTCAGAATGGTCATCAGCTTCATTACGTTTGAGACCACTGTACCTTATTATTTAAACAATCCATCACTTTCAAAGACGACATACAAGTCATTCACATGATCGTGTCTTCCCACCGGTTGCAAATAAATATTGGACATGGCATGGTATGGATTTGCAGTAGACATGCACAGCTGTACGAGTGTTATGTAGTTTCTGTTGTTTACACATGCTGCAGTTAATCACGGGTAATTACTCAGCTGTGTTTATCACCCAATGAATGGAACTTTAGCACGCACAACTAACAGGAGAACTATCATGATACAAAGAAGTTTTCAGTACCGCTGTGTCAGGAAATCGCTGAGAGAATCATACTAGAATCTACTCCATGAATAAACCTACACACATTTATAAGGGGCAAGATTATGTGAGTTGCTGGAGGGTTCGGGCTCACGCCTGACAAGCAATACAGTCAACAACGATCGTCTCGGTTAGTCAAAAGTTCCAACTACTCTTCATGTCGACCCACGTAAATTAAAACTGTATATTTAAAAGCATGCTAGTTTGTGGTTGGTTACAGAGTCAGCATCAATAATACCTGCATACTGCACTTACCATAGTATGGTTACCTGTGGCTTTAAGGTCTTGAAATAGATGTTGTATAACTCTTATAAATATTGTAGTTGTGCTGAGAGTGTAGACGCGTTTGTAACAAAACATTACAAAAGTGTATTGATATACATGTAGTCAGACACGAGTTATGCACGATTTGTGAATAAAACTGAGCGCCTATAATCCGTTATTTAGGTTCTTGGTATCCAATTGAAACGTTAGCCTAATGTTCAGATCCCTAATGCCAGATACCTTAACAGTTTATGCAAAATCTATTTTCATACCACAGGACAATCTGACTGATAATTTCAAAATGTTTACCTGTCATTGTTAACTTTTACTGGTCACATTGACTATAGAGCAAGATTTGACAAAAGTTACCTGTGACAGACGAGGTTTCGCATAGACTGCCTTAAGTTTATGGAAGTCGGGTTTAGTTTTGCCTTTTAAACACTTTCTGGAATCCAAGATCCCCGCCAAGTGTTCCCGTTTTAGTTCCCGGAACCCTTTATTACAGCTATAACTATTTGACAGTTGGCTATAAACTATACTCTTTGTTAAACCAGTCTAGCTAATTACAGTACTGTACTCAAGATGAGTATTGATAACTGATAGTCTATGATGCTGAGGTTGTTATCACAAGCGTTACCGGTAAGCGTTATGTTTGATTGCGTTGTGTTGGCTATTAGAAAGGAAAACAGAAAACAGGCGAGACTAATGCTGATGTGTGATATTATGTAATACAACTAATGCACCAATTTGCATGTAGGTGGGTCCCAAGTCTTTCATTGCCAACTGCACAGATTAACTTATTCCAGGGTAGTGAATGAAAAACAGCATGAGAACGTTCCATGTGCTCTAGTGTCTTTAGTTTAATTATTATTTTATTAGACCGTTTAGTGTAATAAAAAATGTCAGGTGATAAATGAGAACAATAGAAACATTAGCAATTATCTACCATCAGTACGATCATATAAAAGGATGGTTTTGCACAATGTATCGTTATTCAAATGCTGACGTCAAACACGGTTCGGGATTTCCCGTCGCACATTAACACAAAGACAGTTCTTAACTTTTAATTTAGGAACAAACGCCACCAACAGTGTATTCACAATCGTGTACTCATCATCTGTGAGCAGCACTGTAATCAGAAAATTACAACTTTTAGTATTATCTCGCTTTATGACTTCCGACGCCAATTCATGACTCTTTTTTTTACTTTCGGATAATTCTGTACAGAACATTTTTATTATAACTTTTTTCCTGCTATTTTATCGTACCTATCAGGAATGAACAAGTATAAACGTCAAGTTAACAGTTGCACATTTGCTTCATGATGAAGACCTTAAAGATTTTTTTCAGAAACAAGTTTTTTTTTTTGTTGGTTTTTCAAATTTATTTTTTCAACATAGCATTCATTGTATGTGTGCTATAGTGAACTTACATGTTAATAATGTTTAATAAGAAATAAAGTTACATCTTAAGTGGTTCAGAAGCAATGTCCCTTTTATTGTATTTAGAATGACGTTATGTGTAATACTCGTGATATATTATGTTGTTGTTTTTTACATTTTCCAAAATAGTTTTCACATTGAGGTATTGTTGTTTATGTCTTTAGCGTTTTGGAGAGCCCGTCGGAAAATCTCAAATTGGAGCATGTACCTTCAAAAAAGTCAACAAAACATATCGTTTTATGATGACATGAAAATGTGTTTAGTTCGCTGCGAAAAGAAATGAAAAAAACAACCAAATTGTTCAACTTTAACACAGAAACGTACTTTAATTAAAACCAGAAGCTGGATAGAACATAAAGGTCGTACTTCTTGCACATTCTGCTACATGTCAAGAGACACATATCAAATTTCTAAAATGGTTCGAGGTTTATACAAACTTCTTTGCTGAATTGATAGAAATGGTAATACATTACAAGTAATTAATTCCATACATTCAAATTATGTTCCATGAAAAATGTTTATGCTATAGAGCCGTTTGTCCGTGTATATGAACTATGTACTAGGTGGGAAGACAAACCAGGTTAAAACCTAGAATTCTAGAATTAGAGCCTAAACAACGACTCATTTTGGTCTATACCACTTTGCTCGTTTATATGTTTTTTTGGGGGTTTTTTGATGCTGTACTTTAATAGAAAACTTAGCTTTCTTAACACTGTGATTCTTCCTTTTTTTCGTAACAGCTTTTGACACGGTCCTGTGGTTAATTATACGTTGATGTCAATTTATATGTCAGTATACATTAGGGCCAACAAGTCTTGTGCACCTATACAGTCAACTTTCGTCATGATAATTAAATGTGTCACTTTTTCTCTTTAACCAAAATGTAAACATTGCAGCATTTTTTTCATCCTTTGAACGTAACCTTAGTCAAACTTCACATACGACGTTCCAGATTCGCAAGTTGCCTTGATTTTGCTTCCCTCTGTTGACTATTTGGACGTCATTTTCTCCTTCTAGTATCGTTATCCCCATTCAGTGACGCATTTATTGCCCTGGTGAATCGCCTTTCCTGTGATTGATTGGACAGTTTATACGCTTTCTTAGATAAATGCAGTTGTTCTAGTCACTCTAGAAATCTTTGCTGTATGTATGAGCTAATTGAAGACACATTTGACTTTGATATATATGTGGTCCAACTTCAAAAAATGTTTGCAATCGATCAGAATGGGTGTATGTGATTATACCGTGTGTATGCATATTATTTGTAGTTCGTTCGAGATAAACATATACTTGTTATTGTAAGTTATGTAGGTTGGCGAGTAATCCGATAGTATATTTCTTCGATAATTTGTTTCCGAACAAATGCACGTCCGAACCACTGTGCTACTTCGGACGGTTTTTTCCATGTTTAACAGAATGTCATACATGTAGAACGACACTGTTTATGAGCTGTGTCATAAAACTGTTTTAGGGTAGCATATGAATTCAAAGTATAATCCCATTACCTCATTGCTTCACTATGTTATCTTTCATTTTTCTTCTTGAACAATGGTCGATTCACTAAAGTGCAACAAAAAAGCTCATGTTTTAGGAGTTTCATTTATTTGTCTTCTTTAGCTTTTCATTCAAATTTCTGTACTGACATTGAAATGGGAAAATGTGAAACATATTAATCAAAGTTGTGTCATGAAAGGCGTTCAAGGTTAACTTTGGTTTGATTTTGATTTGTTTATGGATCGTATTGCGTATAGCTGCCGTTCTTTAATTACAGTTTGGCAATCATGCGTTTGATTAGATGCTGTACTCGCTGACAGAACTATAAATTAAACTGTTTAAAGTGTTCCTTGTGTTCAGTATTCTTTGTCAAACGACTGGTACAACTCTTCGCCGTTTCAAACTGTTAACGTTCTATTAACAGGTTTAAAAACATTCAGTTAAATGTGCAAGCTACACGGAATTATAGTGAACGGTTGAACCATTCGTCGATCATTAACATTAACGTTAACAGAGTATGTCAACGTTTGTATTTACGATTAAAATTGGTCCTCGGTGGTTTTTTATGGGAAACTACGATCTTGGACTTGGCCTTAATTCCTTACCGCTAAGATTAATCTGTAATTCTTTACGACAATAGTTTTAACTGTTTTTCAATATCCATTTATTTACATGTTACATGGTTAGCGTTGGGACAGTTAATGGACATTGTGTCGGAAAGTGCGAATGTTAAAGTACAGCAATATATTTGTTTTCAGGGAGACATTCCGCACACGTGTATACACTGAACAAAAATTAACACGAACATTATTCCATAAACATAGCTTCATCCTGTGAGATGTGTAAGAATGCACCAAGAGGAAAGTAATGTTCCCACACAAAATTCATAGATATTGCGGCGTTTCGTACTCGTTCGTGTCATACATTTAACTATTGCAACGTCACAATAAATGGCCTTTACATACTCGTTAAAGTCGACCCTGAATTAAACGTCATGCTTGGTTTATCAGACGAATCTTCAAAAGTGCGTGCACCATTATCTAAACGATAAGGTTAATTAAAGAAATTTTCTGCCGATCTTATACAGTTTGTAGATATTTTAGAGTTTATCAAAGTTGAAATCATATACAGATGCGTACCGCCCTTTTTGATACAAACTAGTTTTTTGGGGGGAATCTTGGTGACAATAAAGCGTTTAATTCTGGCTGTATGTAACCCACAGTGTACAATATCTGTGAGCTAAACGATAACGATATATTAAAAGCATTCCATGTAGTTCTGAGCATGGACTAGAAGTACGTTTGAATGATAACAGTATCACAAACAGAACATCGGGAGTTGTCTTGTATCTTAATTTAACATATGGAAAAGCAATATGTTTCAAAACGACTGTTACGTCATTAGTGTAAAGGTACAGCTTCTGCAGAAAGGTTGCTTTGAAACTAAACATTCAATCTTTGTTTAGGTCCGATGCTTGACTTTTCTTTCGAATTGACTTAGCATGAGAAACAGCTTATCGAAGATCTATCGCAGTTTTTTTCTAACCGACTTGTTTGGTATTAGTTATACATGCGTTGTTTATTCTCCTGTCTTTCGAGCAGTTGAATGGGAGACATGTGCCTTGTTTCATCGTGTGCAAAGAACGATCAATTCACTAAATATTGACACGTGCCACCTTAGTCCCCCCGCATAGACACATCATTAGCTACGCACCTGGAATATGTAAAAATGCCGTTCAATGATTGGTGTAAAATGATAAATGATCTAGGTAATTGAACTCTCCCCGCCTCCGTTTGTGATAGTGGTATCCAATATACGATCTGATAGTCAAAACATATCCCAACATAACTTGCACATTATAACAGACCTAACTGCAACATGTTATCAGTTTACAAGAACCAGTGTGTCAACTAATCAGATTCCGTGTTACATGTAGAGTTTGAATTATTGGTAATGTCACATCCGGTGATTTCAGTTCAAATACCAGCGGTAATTCACACCAAGGCTTTATTGTAAGATTATATACAATATTGGAATCGATCAGTCTTCATGTGTGCATGTATAATGGTTTACTCCTGCGCCATATTGGTTAAGGGTATTTTTTGTACTTTTATTATCAGAACATGTTTAGATGAAGTAACCACTAATTCTCGGTGAATTGTAAGTTACATTTCGGAATTTGATGGAAGGCAAACCACATTTTTGAACACGCTACACAATTCCAAGACTGACTGAACGTTTACTAAACGTATATATTACACAAGTGTTTCTATAACAATACTTTTTCTCAATACGTCCCTAAAATAAGCATTGTAATTCGTTCAGTTACGCTATAGAAGATTAATACGAAACAAAGATTGCCAAGTATGTAGTGTGTTCTCTGTGTGCTAAACCTCCCTGACCTCATTGTCCCCCCCCCCCCCCCCCCCCCCCCC
>ENA-OREC01001673-OREC01001673.1-marine-metagenome-genome-assembly--contig:-NODE-1673-length-11489-cov-11.715475_pt1 | contig 11489 bp, 8 predicted proteins | sample MGYA00248626_ERZ508543 | MGnify/ENA primary metagenome ERZ508543 (study PRJEB26211, sample SAMN05518279) | marine metagenome | isolation source: Puget Sound, Washington, USA | host: Bankia setacea... | reverse complement strand
ACTGGAAGTATAGCCCTTAGAATAAAACGTTGTACTGGAAGTATAGCCCTTAGAATAAAACGTTGGACTGGAAGTATAGCCCTTCGAATAAAACGTTGCATAGAACCGTAATATAGTGATGGCATTAAAACGTTATTATATAAACTGCATATGAATTTATGGATCTGAGAGTTTACTTAAACAACAACTTTAAATATTTTCCTTCAATGATCCCAGGTGCCTATCTAAGTTCACTAATTCAAATGCTGTTAAAAGGTACAAACATGAATGTACATTGTACGTAAATGCATGTGTACTTGTGTTGATCTCTCTGGTTTTCCTCAAGTTATGTGTTGGATATCATGTACACATGTAGTCATACTTCATCAAGTCTATTTGATTCCTGTATTTTCCATCTTCTTTTTTATTCGCTTGCGAGGTTTGTATACACTACAGTATAGCATGTATATTTACTGTACATACGGATAGACTCTAGCTGCTCTTTTATATTCAATAGTTCGTAGCACCCTTTCTCATTCAATGGACGGCGTGGCGCAGTAGGTTGCACGTCTGACTCGTAATATGCAGGTCGTGGGTTCGAGCCCCACCAAAGGACCCCGTTGTTTCCTTAAGCAAGAAACTTTACCCTTATTGCTTAGTACTGGTTGGTTCCATGAACGGATTCAAGCGTGATTTCAAAATCGAACTAAAATAAATTGAGGACCTTATGGAAGATTGGATTAGATGTCAAATAAACCCCCCTCGTTAAATATCGTCAAAACCAAACCAAACCCCTCCATAAGATCTGTTTATGTATATATGTGTCATGTTAACCCAGAAAACGAGCCAATACCCTAACTATCATAGAAACACAGTTTTATTTTGGGAGGAGTAATATCAAAACTAATAAAAATACATTCACAATGGAAACCCACAAAGTGTATTTTATCCGCCTAGGCTGACTTCCGGGTGTGTTTGAGTTTGTCTAGTACCGGAAGGTACGAGTGCCCTAATTGAATATCAGTAACTGTAACAACCTGAACGTGTTACCACTATATACTGTTTATTTGATAGCTATTAGAGACATTGGAGCTTTATTTCGTGTACAAAGCGTCGTTACTATCTCTATAACGCATAGTCCCGAGTAACGTTACCCATATATACTTGTAGATGAACCATCCTCGGATCATTAATTTACTCTTATAAACGATCAAACCAATCTAAAGCTAAAATGAAAACGGCAAATATGCACCACGTAGTGTTCCTTGTAGGACTACTGTTCGCGTGTTATGACTGTCAGGTCACGAAGAAGGATACGTCGGGTAAATATTTTGTTAATCTGGTGTTAAAAAATGAAAATACGTCTACAATTCTGTTTATAATCGTTTTGGTTGAACATTATATATAACGAGTATTAATAGTGACGGGTATATAATGGTTACTCCTTTTACATTGAAAAATAAACTGTTGTTAAACAAATGCAAATCGGTACAACCACATAACGTTACTTAAATATTCAAATATATTAAAGCTAAAAGGAAACCAGATTTTGAACCGCCTCAAATTTTGATCATATTTGAATCTTTAACTTAGATATACGTTGAATAGTTTGTTGTAAAGTAAATAACTAGGAGAGGAGCGTTTCTGACACTGGATTAATGTGCAGTCCAACCAGGTTGCTTTATAGTAATAGATACATATGTGAGTATAACTCTTAAACTTATCAAATAGTATATTAGACTAAATCGATGCTATATAACATTTTGTACAACTGTATTCCAGATGTTTCTGTATGTCGCTGTACGGTTGAAATAAGAGGTTTGCTTGGTTGTGCTGATAGGGAGGTCAGAGTTGGAAACTGTGGATCTACAAGCCAAATTCTCTGTTGTCGCAGATAATGGTGTGTCGTTGTGTTGTTGTTTTTTTTTTCGTCATCAAACAATACATTAGTTAGTTATATTAAAGATGATCGATATGTGTGTGTGTGTCATTTACGCTAATGTATAACTATTTGAAATGTGGAACAGTATGATTATGATAGACAGATGAAATGGTGTCAGATACAAAACATCAACATGAAATAAAAGCCATCCCTCAAGTACAGTCTAATTATTATATATAAAAACAACACAAAACAGTATGTAGTTAGTGTCTGCCTGATACATGGAAGTATTGTTTTTTTTATGGCAACCTCGCAAAAACGTGTGAACTACTGACACATAACAATGTACCACCTATCAGTTTGACACTGTAATTCACGAACTAAGGCGAGCATTTATCGTGTTTTACTGCCGTATGTTCATGGTAGACATGTTGACACGCGGGTGCACTGACATGCTAGGAATATGTTTTGCGACAAGAATCTACAAGTTCCTGTCATTAATTAAACACTACATAGAAAAGAGGAAAAACACGCAACCTAAAATCAACATGTTTTATTTTCTTTCCAGCAAAAATGTAGTTTCATAAAACATTGAAAAGCTAAACACGTTTAGTAATTAAATAGAATTACGATATGAAAATGTAGCTTAGGAATGTCATCAACAAAGTACACATTATTTTATAATATATGTATATATTAAACTAAGTATCAAGTGTGTGCAATTTATATCACTTTAAAGTATATTCTTAGTTGTAGCTCTTGTACGTATGTGCCACTATAACAAGGGCGACAACTATGAGCAAAGCATATTTAATTTGTGTTGGTGTGTTTTTAATTGTATTTAAATATGGGACCAAAATTCTGGGAAATTACTCTGTAATGTTCTAATCTAATAAATGTTTGTTTTTTTCAAATTAGATAAATCAACCACAAATGAATGAAACCAAGGTCCCCCTTGTCAAGCGAGTAAGTCTTTGTAGTTTAGGGAACCGAATAGATGCACAGCACGCACAGTTTAATATATTGCACATAAATGTATAAATTCGTAAATATCTAAAAATAAAAGAAATTAAACATTGGAGGCGGCAATAAAACGGCGTCTGATAAGTTAAAATCTGGAAAAAGGCACAAAAGAAGGAACGACAACTGTGTTTAATGTTAATGACACTCCCGATTACACAGTTGCGTCCCTTTTAGATATGAAAAGTACACATTTTATAATGCACCCCTCCCGAGGAAAAAATCTGTCTATGCAGTAATTTGACTAGAACATAGTTAATCAAATGTACATGATATACACAAAAACGACATTAAAACAACATAAATATCATAAATATAATCATCGTAACAATGTACAGAAAAAAACATAGCATTTGAAAAAGGGCCTGAGCAAAAAGATACAACAATTGAAAGAACAAAAAAATAAATTCTCTAAGAGACAGTCATCGTACTACTACAGAGATTGGATTATAGCCTTACAGAGGATTATCATGGTTTACAAACAAAACAAATGTCAGGGTAGCAAAACAGGACTAGGAGGTCTGGTCCAAAAGTAATAGTTTCCACATAAACGAAAATAGAACTTACTAGTTAGTCAATACCTGGCAAGCTACGTAAGTTGTATAATTTCTCCACGATAAGTTGATTTAGTTTTGGCGCGATTTTATCAATTTTTGGGCGTTCTCAGCTACTTTGTCGGCAACCATGCGTCAGTCGTCCTTATACATTTCGAAGAAGAGCGCAGTTGTGTATCGGGAATATCCGACGATGCTTTAGTTAAACTCGGAACTACCCCGGGTGATTACGTACCCATGCGATTGTCTTTAGCCGTTGAGTATGTTTATTTTGCAGTTAACGCTATTTAGGAATACTGTTGAACCATAGGTCAACTTTTTATCGAGTTTTGATATATCCAATATGAGCATGCCGAAGCTAGGTTTTACCATGACGTTTTGCATAGATGGTTTTTAACGTGAGGTATGGTTTTGGAACTATGTTGCTGCTCTTTAGTTTTATAATAAAATCTAAACCAGAACTACTGGACCAGCCCTCACTGTCACTGTTAATGCAAGTATAATAACACTGACTAGTATGCTTTCTCGTCAACTAAAATCAGTGAACAGAAATGATCTTTACACACGTCTTAAACATGACGCATTCAACATCGTCTTAATAAAATGGAGCACTTATGATATTTATACATTGTAGATTATTGTACTTTAATCTGTTTCATTTTTACGTAATATTAAATATTAAAATCAACGTCACAATAAAATGAACCTAATAGGTTGAGACCAAAAAGTAAAGATTGAAACAAAGCAGTTTTACTAAAACATTTTTGGTTTCCACTACATAATTATCTATGATGCGAACATGCATGCATGTCAATTACAAGAAAAACAAATTTACCGTACGTTTTAAAATTTTCTGAGATGACTCTGTCTATCTCCGCACCGTCATTCACTAGAAAATTACATGTATTACACTTTTCTGCCCTAAACTAAATGAGAAAAATAGCATCTTGAATCACAAAAAGGTATACATAGAGATTCTTGTTATAGAGAAATAGGCACACAGTTAGGTACAACTTTTCTTACAAAAAATAGTCTATACAATGTACACCGCCTTTAAAGTAAATCATACAGTCTATATAACATACCGTATGGCTAGGATATCATTAACTTAACTATGCACTTTTTCACTTTCCTTTTTTCACAGATCTCGAAACTGTCGTGTCACAGACTCGCAGTTAAGCTCACCGTTACTAAATCTATAAATAGAATCTTCAGCACGCAACTATTTAGGCCATACTTCCGGTGTAAGGTCACGTCAGCCTATAGAGGCCATTACACTGTCTTTACAAATATAATAAATGTACAAAAAGTTCGTAAAATCTACACTACATATTTCCCGCCATTTTTTAATTTTGCTGCAGAAGTAGTTGTTCAAGTTCGTCTGCTGACCTATACAAGAAGGCTGCCGATTCTCTGTAGCCGGAAATCAGCTGTTTTATCGTGGATATTTCACTGGAACTTAACTGACTCTTGGACGATTGTTTCTTCATGCTTAAATCTGTTGGACCTAAACGAGAAAACGCAACACGTCTTAAATAATATTCACAAGCATCAAACAGTTACTAACGTTTTACCTTTGATTGCCTCCCTTTATTTATATGATAAGTACATCTACATCTAATGTTTACCGACTTATATATGCTTAAACTTTACCAAAAGGTCCAATACATAAAGAAATCTTAATTGATGAAAAAAAAGTTGTCGATAGTACCATGGTTGTTTTAGAATTTCGAGGCGCGTTTCTTGTATTCATGTGATAAACCAACGTTGTTTGAATAGTATCAGTAAATTCGTTCTATTGATGCGATCTAGAAACTTGTTTATAATAATATAAACGTGAAGGAGATAAAAACACAAACTTTCAACTTTACAATCTTCAACTTTAAAGACACAACAAGTCAAAACAACACGTAACGATCACTTGCCTTTGGAAGCCTTACCGTTTTGAAGACTAGATGGCTGGATAGGGCTGTGTAGGACAGAAGGGTGGTGATGTGCTGGGTGCTGGTATCCGGGGAACCCAGGTCGGAACAGCCCGTTACCATTGGTGAAAAATGGCGGGAAATCTGGTGGCGGTCTGAAGGCAGCTGGCGGCGCGTGACGGATAAAGTCCGCTGTGGATACGTTTACAGGGGTGTGTCTGTCCACGTGACTAGGTGTGGGAGTGGACGAGCTATGTCCTGATTGGCTGGATTCTCTAGTCTGGTCCCTCCCGGCTTCCTTGGTATCTGAGGCTCTAGGGGGTGGGGGAGAAGGCTGTGCTGGGGAAGGAGCGTTCTTTAATGGGGTTGTAGCTCCTAGCACTGGAGGGTGGTGAGTGATAGGCATTGCACTGGCCTATAAATAGACATCAAAGTGATCTATGTTACCGCGGTTGTCGTCTATAACAAATCAACACTCCGAAAACATGCATTCCTACACATATCTTATACATTGTAATACTAATACTACCAATAATAAAGAGGAAACGTACTGAACAATTGTCAATGTGCCATAAGGAACGCAGCAAAGACGCACGTAAGCAGAAAAGACTTAAACAGAGACAACGTTGCAACGTGAGAGACAATAGTTTGTCAAATGGTAATATAACTACAACTGTATACACTATGAACTCAGTAAGATGTGTATGTATAAGAAGGCATAACAAACGTTCAAAATCGAGCTGTACCTTGTATCGTTATGCTCGTAACTTCCCTGGGGACAAATCTCTTGAATAATTAAAGTTCGAAACACAACCTCGTGCGCCTTATCAGAGTTAACTTTTAAAATATAATAAAACAACTCATGTAATTCACAATTAAAGTTAATTCGCGTTGAACTTGAGGCACGCAAATGTATTTATAGAGTGGTTTTAGCAAACAAAAAATACATGTTACTGGCACTATTTACAAAGCTACCCCAACACATGACGTAGCATTTAATTTAGAACAAAAAACAGAAGCGAAGCAAGTAAATCTGTGTGTAAGCCAAGAGACCCCTATTTAATGAAAACACATTCCATAATATATTCAACAGAAGAGTAAAACCCTTACCGGAAGTGGTTCTAGGCCCATCCGCATTCTTTTTGCGTTGATACTCTCGTTTTCGCACGCCTGTGCGAGGTAGCTCTCGGCCGCTGCTGACGTCAGATGTGGCGGCGTCGGTCTTAGCTGAAATCAAAAGTATGACGTCACAATCTCGTAAAATCCTTGGTGGTAATATCCAGTGAAAGTTACTAAGTATTAAATGTTATATTATTCTAATAATTAAATATATACCATCATTATTGTTAGATCCATTTTCGCGTTTTACAGTTCAAAATCATGAACCGTTGCTGTGTGTACAATTATGTCTAAATGAAAACGAAACGATGTTTTTTGGTTTTTCTATAGTCTACAGTTTTCCAGCGTCTACGTAGAATTATTAACCGTGTTTTTATCAAGTTTTGTAGATTGTTTAGCGATGCCTCGGTCAATGATGAAAAATGCGATAATTCTTTTAGTACACGTATTTAAAAATAGAAAAAATATTAACTTCAGCCATTTGGAGCTGATCCATACAATATTATGTTTGTACATGTATTTCATAATATGATTTATAACAATATCTAGAGAGTGAAAGAGAGACTCCTCTAAAAGTGCATGTACTTCTAAGCAATGTTTGTTCACATACGTTAAATAATTAAAATATAATCAACATATTAGTAAAAGTGCAGTAACATGCATTTACATACACGCCCGATCTGCATATTGTCCTTTATATATCTCAAAACAGTTGTGAGAAAGTGTTTTCATTTTTGGGAATGTAATTGTGAATGAATGACACTATTAATAATGCTGTCATAAGATGGGGATGGGGGAGGGAAAAAATGAATGAAACGTTGAAAACAAACAAACAAAAATGTACATATCCCTACACTTAGACAGTGAATAACATGCTCGACGTTTATTCTGAGGTGGGGCAGGGGGTCCCTATTAACTAAAGAGTCCAGTGGATGTATTTTTGTTTACACTGGTATCAAAAAATGAAAATAGCGTAGAAGAGAGTGACTTTATTGTTACTGTTTAAACGTGTTATAAAGCGTCCTAATCAAACCCAGTACACGCTCCTCTGTGGTTAGACATCAAAGCAACAATTTGGCAAAGAAATGCATTACTCTGACATTCATAATTAATCACCGAAATATTTAGAGAGAATTTTACCTGTTTTAATTTACGCATTAACGTTTAGGGTGACATTTGCAGCAAACAAGGTGGACTTTTGCTTGCACTACATTTAAAAACAAGTGGCGTTGCAGCGATTTTTATTTTGCTCTTGCACTTTAGAAAGGACACTTTGTGGACAAGAGCAAGACTGGTGTATATTAATTGGATTTAAGTAGCATTTAGAACATGTTAGCATTCACGTTTTTCAAGATACAGGTGTAACATTTAAGGTCCAAAATGTCACAGTGTATGACGTATCCCTCTGGACCATTTTTCTTTTTAAAGATAGAAATTTTTCATGAGAATTTTGTTGGTCCTTATTAATAAGCTGTTGTTATTTGTGCTGCTGTTGTTGTTGTTGTTGTTGCTGTTGTTGTTGTTGTTGTTGTAGTAGTAGTAGTTAATTTCGTTGTTATAACTATGATGTGGTGGTAGATGTAGTATTATCGGAAGCTGGTATGGGTGTATTTTATAAGTAGTAGTAGTAGTAACAGTAACAGTTGTAGTTGTTATAGTATCATGTTGGGTTGTACTTATTTGAATTGTTGTTGTTGTTGTTGTTGTATCGTTGTTGTCCTTATTGGTCTTATTTGGATATCGTTGATCAAATTTACAGTTTATATCCATTTAATTAAACACATGTAGCTACCTAAAAGTATCTATATAGAAACTTTTATTTCTCTTTCAAATACATTTTGTACGTTGGACTTACTGGTTCCCATCCGTTTTCCTTTGAACGTCTCATCCGTCGACACGATTTCAAATAAGTTCGTATTCTCTTTCGGGAACGTTCGTGAAATTCCGGAAACTGCCGATCACATGCGTCTAAAATGGCCTGTACCTTGTCCTTGGGCTGCTTTGAAATAGGTACTGATCTGTCTAAATTTTCGTCCACGAACAAACGGCAAAACATCTGTAAAAGTTATAAAAAACAACCCTATAAATATTGATAAACCCATAAAGAGACTGTTCACAGTTCTACTAAAATGGAACATTAATATAAAACACCACGTTACACATCAACACCAATAGTTGTAGACTTAAATCGAGGCTGTGGCATTCACGCATCAATGTATCGGATCAAAAAGGGACACAGGTTTAATAAAGTGTCCAAAAATATGCATTCCACAAAAAGGAGACAGATTGGACTGCATATTGATTTTTCGTGTTTGAAATTATCATGCCAAATGTACTTGAAACGTTAGTCTCCCACAATGCATTTACATGCACCACCTGCGAAGTCAATTATGTATTCCAAGAATTGACAACACTCGGTGCAAAATAAAACCAAGGTAACAGGTCCAGCAACTAGAAGTGTACTATATTTAAGTCAGACACATCTAGCGGCTTTTTCCCTAGAAATTATAAAGGAACGCATATGTACAGATCATGAAATCGTGACACATCATCATTCTTTTCGTAGACATGATTAAACAATGCACGTTAAAGAGAAAGACTATATGGTAGGTTTTTGTTCCTCTTACATTAAATGATTTAAGGCGTTCTGGGTCTATATTTGAACCAGGTGGGACTTTGTCGTCATCATCATCGTCGTTGTCGTCATCATCATCTTTCATAATCGAATCATCATTTGTTCCTGTTTCACTCGCTTTAGATGAAGTCTGACAAGTAAATGAAACATGTGTCAAGGAATTGCATTCGTAAACAGCTCGGTAAATTCCGTGTTTGTCCGATTGCGCTCAATAGGACAGTCAGAACAAATGTGGATGTTTCATTGTGGGGTTTGAAAATGTAACTAAGACGAAAATATGTGTTTTTTGAAAAAGGAAGCAAGTACATAGAGAAGAGTTCTTTACCAGTAATGAAAATGTTTTGTGTATTTGGTGTTCGCTTATATTGTATGTTTGTGTTTGTTTTTTGTGTGTTTTTCTTTGCATATATAGCTTTATCTCACGTGTGCATGTATATGCTTATGACCAAAGGCAAGTGATTGCAGATTTTTTGCCAATAAACGTTGAAAAATATTGAAATTATTGAACAAAACAGAATATATGTATACGATAATTAAACTCGTGTTAATATACGAAGGAGTGTTTGCGATCTTTTATTGTAAAGAACACCCATTGTCCGCACTTATTGAAAAGAACACACATTGTCCGCACTTATTGTCATTTGTAACTTTTAGTATGTGATCTAACACAAATTTGTCAATCCGTACCTCTAAGCTGTCCTCATCACTGGCCCTTCTTTTCCTTTCCGGATGACCTTTGCTTTCATCCCTAGAGGCAGGGGACAGTGAATTAGGCGTGGTTGAGGACATATTCAGGGGATAGAACTCCTCCAAGTTTCCTGATGATTTAGGCGTTTCCGGTTTTGGGACCGGACTTGTGGGACCATTCTCTTTTACGGGACGTTCTGTAGCTGGAAATGTAAGAATGGTCATGCATACATGGTCTACATTGAAAGCTAACATCTGTGCCACACAAGTCAGAACAAACCCATAAATAAAGGTTAACCATACGCCATATGCATATGATATTTTAGCTGATAAGTGCACGATAAGAAGCATGTCTGTGCGTTTATAAAGATAACTTTCAACAGGTGATATGTATTAGTATATACCATGTTCCACTGAAACAGATACATGGCATATACCCCTTTAAAGGTAAGTGGTTTTAACAGATGGGTATATTGTGTTCCTTTAATGCCTGGAGTTGACAGAGCCAGCTGAAGTGGTGTGTCAGCCAGGTTTTCTCAGGTGTATCTCCTGTATAAATGGTAAAATCTGGATCAATATCAGAAGGCAGATAGGTTGACAGGGGTGGGGAGAGGTGGTGGGGAGACATTGAGACCGGGGGAGGAGAGAGAAGCTTTGGCAATATTTGTGACCAAGATTTTCTCGACTGATAAAAGCCAGGCAGTCGTTTGACGAATACAAAGTCAGCGGCTCTTGAGACGAGGTAAGGGTATTGATCTTCGATATAAAACAGCTTCTTCAATATTCCACGTCCTCTCCTCTCCCCCTCCAGGGGTAAGGATGGTCACATATGTCTGTCTCGAATAATGGAGCACCAAATACTCAAAGGCTGTTGAGTTTTGTTTTGTTTATGTGTTTAATACTTTATGTTTTTAGTTTTGGCGGCTGTGCTTGATTTCTGCTGAAAGCGATATGCTCGTAATTATGAAACAATTAACTCTAAGTCCTTCATTGTCACCTGTGCTTGGCGATTACTTAATTACGTTACATGTTTTAGCATGAAAGTTATATCTCTGTTACAGCTTGTGTTTTACTAACCAAACCTTATATATCATTGCTATGTTCAACATTGTTCCACAAGTGCCTGTTGCATGTCACATATGACTAATTGGCATATGTTCAGGTTCTTTTTGGGTGACTTTTGTCGTAAATAGCTGTTTTGTTTCTTTGGTGAACATATTTTATCTGAGAGTCATGCGTCTGGTTTTTGGTTGCCTTTCCAGCAGTCAAGACGCATTTCTACCAAAAGTACGTGTACATATACACTAATTAAAGGAAAGTTTTGTGCATGAACTCATCAATCTAACAAAGATACCCATTGACCGTATTAGTCGAATCCTTATCTAGGTCAACTAAATCAGATCCCGGTTAATACACGATACTTATTTCTTTGTTAATTTTAGGGACGATGCTTTGCAGGAACTTTAAATGATTCTGGAAGAAAAATTGTTCACATAAGCGCCATATGTAGCTAAGCCATAACATGCCTACGCATCTTCAACTCGCATTTTCGGTACTTGAAGCTCACATCGCGGCTTCCAATTACCATGGCAACAGGTGATTGTAGAGGCACTCCCTGTGTCAGAGGCGCTTAAGCATTCTATGTCAGATTTTAATGTCGCCAATTTGAGACATGAGAGAAGAGAGGGAAG
>ENA-OREC01001672-OREC01001672.1-marine-metagenome-genome-assembly--contig:-NODE-1672-length-11489-cov-14.988433_pt1 | contig 11489 bp, 6 predicted proteins | sample MGYA00248626_ERZ508543 | MGnify/ENA primary metagenome ERZ508543 (study PRJEB26211, sample SAMN05518279) | marine metagenome | isolation source: Puget Sound, Washington, USA | host: Bankia setacea... | reverse complement strand
AAAAATGAAATATATCTGACAAGTCTGTTAAAATGTTGTGTTTGTTGTTTTTGTATTATAGATGAGAAAGAAATAAGATTAAGATCACTCATAGCATTGAATAAAGCTTGTAATCAATATCTCAATATCTACGTACTGAAAAAAGAGGCTTAAAACCAGGTAAAGTCAAAATTTACTGAAGATCGTTCATATATTTCTAATCTCACTTTGATATACAACTCAATCGAAATGCCAACTCTAAAATGACCTCTTCATATCTTGCTAAGGGTTGTACTGGTTTCTACCTATCTGTCAAGTTGAAGGACTCTCGAAAAACATGATCAAAACTGTATAAACATTCTTACATCTATTTGACAACCCTTGACAAAAATTGATATTGATCTGTATGGCTTATATGTTTACCAATAAACCAAAACATTTCCCTTAAAACTTTCATGCTGTTACTTGTAAACCAGATTCTAAATCCTAACAAACTATGTCTACACTTCATTTAATTATCGATCTTTGTTCCCTAAATTAATCTGCAATGGGCTTTTTTTAACAACAGCAAACAAAAAAGGCATGATAACCATTTAAACTCTTGCTTTACGTAAACACCAAGCCTGCGACCAAGTTTTTCGATCGAGCGCAAATAAAAATCAATGACCTGTACTAATAACTATTGAAGACTTACTAGTTTCTCAGTGGGGTCTGTTTATACTTGCTATGACTACTTTTGTGGTGGTTAGCGTAAATTTACAGCTTTATAAAATGTTAAATTTGGCAGTTTGTTTTGAGGTATTGGATCACTTACAAAACTGGAAAATACAATACTGGCATGATATGGTTCTTTATATAGAGAATCAATGAAATACAGCTACAAGTGTTGAAATGATAATACATGCATGTTGTAATCGTTATGCTGGCCAAGTAAGGCTGCTCGTTCAGGTTATCAGATGATCTAACTAGAAGGAGACAACAACCTAACCCAACTAATGTTTACGGCTATTCTTATCTTTAGATACTACGTACAACTAGTATAAACCAGCTAGCTGTGAATGGGTTTTAGAACTATTGTATGTTGCAGTGCAAACCAGTTATAAGATCAACCTGCTGTTATTGTTAGATGCATTAAGAATGTGTCCTTGGTCATGTTCACAGCTGCTGTAGTAAATAAGCCCCCTCTTGCACAACTTCATTGCATATAAATATTGATGTTTCTGTTTCTCACTTCCTTACTACTATCATGTGTGTCCCAGGTGGATATTTCATGTTTAGTGCACATTGATCCTTGAAAAAGATCAACCATGTGCACTAGTTTATTCAATGTACTGATATGACTTTTTAGCAATGTTTCTGTAAAAAATGTCATTACATAAAAAAGTTTCTTGATGAGCGAACAATTATAATCTTAAGTGAAAGAAATAATTAAGTTTAAGAAAAAATAACTGCAGATGATGAGCAAAATGTATCACAAGTTGTTTTTTTTAACCCAACAGCATTTTTCCAATTGTTTTGATTAAATGTTATCCAACTTATACGCCCCCAACAAGCCTTGTACGGTACTACAATTTTCGCTTTCAGACTTCAGATGCATTAAAATCAAAACAAGTAAACATAGTAACCCTACCCGACAAACATCACATAATGTCAGGTTATCGTATCATCAATAGTAGTCAATACATGGCCATCAATCGTATTTTTGCCATTCCACATCTCTTCATACATCAATAAAATGTCAGCGTAACGCACTATTAATCTTTGAGCTGTAAACTCAACCTTATTTACAACTGATTTGAATTGAAGTATTTTTCTCATCTATTTTTAACACTGTCAATAATTTCTTGCACAGAACCTTCTAGTTAACCACTTGAATGAAACGCTGCTTTGTATTTGTGATCGGGACGACTACACTTCATCTTTAGCATTCTTTCCAAATTGCAAATAGCTTGAAACCATAATCACTAAATGTAACACATTGACAGTAGGTGAACCTGAGTTAAAATGCAAGTTGTATGAATGAAATAGAACTGAAAGTTACTCAGGTATGCAAGGTTGTAAATGAATGGATGGAATAAATAACTTTAACATGCCTTCTTCCAGAAAGTAAACATGGATTTAATTCCTTTATCCCTAATCTCAAAGTACATCAATAGCAAATTCTTGCCCTTTTTGTTCTCAACTCAATCTAAACAGAGAGGTCATAAACCGCAAGTTGTTGTTTTGTTCTGCTTTAAGAAACATGTATTGAGGACAGTGAAGAACGGCTGCGATATATATCTTTAGATTAATACTAAGTGTATCACATTTGGTTTCTGTCTTCACTTTGCCTTATTCTGGTTCTTGTAATCCTTAGTGCCAAAGTAGGTCATATTATACCATTTGAAGAAAATCGTAAGAATGATACCCCTGGCTAACAAACAATGAATAATTTCTTCAGATAGCAAAGATACTTTCTTGAATATGTGTGATAATTCAGAAACTTGTATCGGGGGGGGACTTTTTAGCATACTCTGGTCTACAATTTTTAATGCGACCAAATAATTGTGTTCCTTATTTTGATGTTACAATGTGTTTGCTATTTTATTTGGCTGAAAGGGTTTAAACAGACATACTGTACTAAAAAACACATACAGCTTTACCGGGTATATTATATTTTCTAACCCCATATTTCTAGTTCACACCTGTAACCCGACCCATGTGTCTCCACGACTCACCTCTTTTCATTATTTAACATTCAAACAAGCGAAGACCCAGTTTCTAAAAAAATAATTGGTGACCCAAAATACATCATAAGTTGAAATATTTGACTATATACCCTTGAATCCTATGTAGTATGCAATTGAACTCAAGACAACTGGTTATATATTGCTGAATTAGGGATGATATCCGGAGAAATGTGGACTGGAAAGTAACAGTAGTAGTGGTGAGTTGTAAGATTGAGTAGATGTAAGAGAATTCATTAATTTCTATCACCAATTTACAGTACAACTTGTTCCAGGTAGCACCAGTAATGTGTTAGCAAGGTCTTCAGCACAGTTTCATTCCAATCAATAGTATAGAAGGACTTTCAATGGGTGTATTTTTCTCTCTCTTTAGAAGTGAACAGCTGACTTTCAATGTGTGTATTTTTCTCTCTTTCTCTCTCTTTAGAAGAGAACAGCAACTACAAAGTCTATGTTTACAAAAGTACAACAGTACTCCAAGCAATATTCTATCAACTATTGGGTCTCTATTGAAATTGGAGAATTGGGAAATTAGAAACCAATAGTTTTGTCTACTAAACCTTCCTTTATACTATTAATACCCTAAAACGAATCAATGACTGAAGCCTAAGGCAGCCCCAAATCACTGAAGTAATGGCTTGTGCTACTTTTAATATGGTACTTTTTTTATTCTGTGGGGAAAGACTGATCATTATATATTTAGTCAAATCAGCAAAATTTCTAGTGGTACATGTGCTAGTTCTATTCAATTTCTAAAAAGCAGTTCATCTAAATCTGTTTTATATTTAATAGCTTGTATTAGGAGAGAACAAATTTGGCCATAATCAGATGTTTGTCCTGTTAATGGTCAAAAGTTAAGTTCATTGAAGAATAGATTATTTATGATACTACATGTATATAATATCCAAATGATACACAATCACGAACACTATGTTATATAAGCACTTCAACATAGCCAGTTCTAAGTGTTTCAGTGAAATATTTACGAGTGTGAGTTTAATATTACCATACGATATCCTGTACAAAACAATATCACATGCTGATGTAACTCATGAGAAGTAGAAACTGTTTCCATGACCTAATTCAGTCCTCGTAATAAAAATCAACTTTATTTCTGAAAGCTGTTCCAGTTAGTTATTCAGGACATGTACTAGAAATGTCAGCTTGGTTCAATAAAAATAATTGTTAAATAAAAAATACGTGCCCCAGTTTGAAACCCTTTACTTACCCATTCTCTTTATTGAATTGATACAAGAAAAAAAACCTTCACCGGGTATGTGTTGTGTGTTCTTATAGAATTAACATTTGTAAACTTTAAACCTAACTAATCTAGGCTATTGTCTGGAATGAAGTGTGGGGGAGATTTAATGCGTTTAAAGACTTACTCAAAATTCCAGCCATTGTCATAGGTCTTTCGTTCCATGAGCTGCATATATTCTCCTGCTACGCTGCAGACGGGACGATTCCAGCAGTCTCGTATTCTGCGATACAAGTTACGTGTGTAGAAACTCTCCCAACTCTGGTATAACGGTACAAATCCCTGAAAGCAAACACAGGAGAAATTATCAAGCTGATATCTTATCAATGTAAAATTCTTTTCACGGATGGAATAATGTTATTAAGAAATATTTTGGGGGGAACTGTTATCTAATTATCGAAAGTTGGACTTATAAAGCTACATGGTTCAAGAAGTAAAATAATGAGTCCAAAAAAATAGGTGGTTATTAGGTGGTTTCTTTTCTTGAGCATTTCTTAGAGTCATTGATTAAAATTGCACACAGAAAAATGAAAATGTTGATAAAGTTGCTTGGTTTGTATATTTCTCTCATTTCTGCTAATTTTGAAAGCCTGCGCCTGAGGTATTGTAAGACTTACAGGTATTTTGGGCTCTGTGTATGCTTTCTGTGTCTCTATGCCGGTGTTACGTAGGAAGTCCCTTATGTGTCCAACCAGTACTAGTAGACCATAGCCTAGGTAGGTCCAGATCGCTGCGTACAGTGGGGTCTCCTCAAATGACTCCCACCAATTCTTACGCCAGTCTGATATCCCATTCTGAAATGATACAAGGAATATCATGAGAAATATACAATGTCATGTTATAACAAATAATCAAATGAGACAACTTCTTTATTCCATTTTTTCTTTGTTAAACCAGTGAAGCAAAAACAAGCGTATATTAGTATTGTGTTAAAACGGTTTGGTTGCATAACAAAAGACAGATGAAATTATTCCGTTCGTGTCTATACATGTACCATATGCCAGCCATTCTATAAGAGTAACTACCAAGATCTAACCGGTTTACAACACTTCAACAAAAGAAGGTTATATAGTAACAAACTAATACAACAACTTTCTCAGATTAAATTGGAGATTACAAGAGCCAAATTTCTCACATACATTGTATAAACTATTCTTTAGAGGGTGAAAATATGGGAGATGTAGAAAAATAAGTAAAATAACACCATTGTTTGACTATAATACATGAACGCTTTTATTGTAAGATATTGTTAAAAGTTCATACATGTATAATGGATAACTGTGGCATAATACAAGAAACACTATTTTTTGTCTCGATTGATCCATTTAAATGCTTGATCACTAATGACTGTCTAACAAAGATTTATGTAACTGAATGGATTTTCAGGTTAGATTAGAATTAAGTAACATAATCCAGGTTAATCATAATTACAATACTGTTATAGGGTGAGCATATAGGACATGTTGACAATCATTCAAAAAGCAGTGGTTAGTTTTTATCAGCTTATCTGGGATTATGTGTACCTGTAGGAGGAATTTCGCTGGCAGAAATTTCCATTTATTTGGTATGTCATCTTTAAACAATGAAATGATATTGGCCATGATTCCAGTAAAGGAGAATAATATAAAAAAACAATTATACATGTATCAAAACTTAAGCTGGCATGTAACACCCAAGGCAAGTATGACACAAAGTCTTGTGCTTTAAAAGTGAACCACTTCTTACAACATTTCAAACTCATTGTAAGTTACTCAGTATCATGTGATGTAAACAGGATCCTTTTTCTCTTTGAAGAGATCACTTACAAAATGTATCTGTGTTTCAGAAGTGACCTAAAGCACATGACAGGGCTAGGAAATACAATCTTGAAATACAAAGAAAACCCATACATCTATTGTTTTACAAAAGATGGAAAACTGAAAAAAAGGTCAAGAGTAACACAACAAGTTATATAGAGATGTCATTCTGAAAAAACTGTCATGACTAATTTCACCGATATAAAAAAAGGTCATCCTTTATATTTTATTAGTACATGGACCAGCTACTAGTACCCCTTTATTTAACCTGATGTTTTTACAATTCTAAATAGGTCACAGGTGTTATTTTGTATATATTTTACTATTCCCGGATACAATTTCTGTGATCACGGTGATTCTTTGATAAATTTAAAGTAATACATGAAGTACTGTTAAAATCTAACAGGAATAATCTGAACTACATTTCACTACATCTGGTAACGGCTGAGTGATACGCAAAATGTCGTAAAACTCATAAAGGCATACTACATTGAGCTACATTTTAACCTCCGCATTTTCAAGAGCTAATCAAACTTATCAGCTGTGTCGAAATGTAGCTCAAGCATTCCTCGTAAATAATGTGTGACAAAAAATGTTACCCTATCAGTTGTAATGTCATTACTATTCTATTCACAAAAAAAGGAAACATTGAGTCTACCTTAAATTCAATACTAAGCAGACATTGCAACACATGAGCTTACGCAACAATATGTGATCTTGTCTATCTCTTAACTAAGAAATATCATTATCATCTTAATTACCTGCAACAGACGAAGAAATTGTGAATACTTTAATCCATCTATCTGTGTCAAAAAACGTCAGATCTATTTTTGGAATGAGCTGAATTTTAACTTGGTCTTCCTATAACCTATTTAAGGTTGATATAAAAAGCTAATAGGTGGGAAATAAATTAAGCACCAAACAATTTATGACAGCAGGCCACACCTAGAGCTACAATTGAAACTTCACAATGTTTCATAGATTTTTATATCAGGCTATTTGTCAATACGATGTAAGGGTGAGTAATAAAATGGAGGTACTGTTTAGTTGATGTTACCCGGTATATAGAATACAGGGTCAGTGAACAAGGGTGAGTAATAAAATGGAGGTACTGTTTAGTTGATGTTACCCCGGTATATAGAATACAGGGTCAGTGAACTAAATGTACAATTATTGGTTTATACATGATGTGATTCTGTGGTCAATGGATTAAACCTGAACAATACCATTGACCATACTATTGTTAGTGTTTTGATATACTATGTACTAATAGTCCCAGACACTGTGTTATATGTGTATACATAGACAATCTTTAATTAAAACAAAAAATACACCATTAATTTACCCCATATCACATTTAAAAGAATCCTGAGTTTATTTATTATCAGGATTTTACTCTATTATGTGAAATGCATCACAAACCAAGATTATCCAATGACTACATAATTTATCAAAAGGTCAATGCTGAAACCTTATAGTGAGACAAGTTATAGTGAGACATGTGTCTAAAAGTCTCACACATTGCCCTTGAGTATAAAATGGACATTCATTGTTTTGTTATCGCAATCATTTTATATATTAAGTAAGACTGTAAAAGGTCAGTAAAATTTAGACTGAGGGTACAGATTATGTCCATACAGGTGTCCGTAAGCAGGTTAAGGTCCATTTATAGCATTGAAGATGAGAATGATATCACTGTAGCCTATATGTTGACTCAGAAGTCAATGTAACAGCGATAGGCAATCCACTTTCACATCTTCAGTAGTTCTGATATACTACTTTGTTTCATGTTAAACTTTTCACAAACCCAAGGATCAATTCAAGGTTTAATTGAACTTGATGCTAGACGTAACAGGTAATTCAGATGTATCTTCAGTCAGGGAAGCAACAACTTACCTCCAGGTTTAGCCCAATTTGCACAGAACTCTTGTAGTTGAACCTTAAAAAAGCTTGTTTTATCTACTTACCATAGTGTTATCATAGATACATGTACTAATTACCCAAATACTGATTACCGTATATTTCCTGTATATCAAGGAATGAATGCAAAAAGGCTCTAAGTGATATTTAATAAATAAGCTGATAGAACTGTTTTGCATTTTCCCCTCAAAATGTAGTAAAACATTGATGTCGTTTATTAAACCTTTTGATTTACTTTCATTTTGTAGGACAGAAATGCAACAGTAAATATTGTGTACAAACATGAGGCAAAAATTTAGCTACTTATTGAAAGAATGTTCTTTTAGAATAATAAATCTCTAGGCAATGATTGCAGTGAAGACATAAATATAATGTGTAACACCAAAGGTAACATTACACTTTTACTGAATTACTATTTTGAAAAAAACTCAACAAGCATTTAGACCTTTTTTATTATTCAAATAGGTTATACACGTAATAGTCAGCTAAAGGTCAAGGTCAGAGTTAAATATGTCACTGAACAGTCGTAGAATGAAAAAAATTGAGAGTTAATAGAAAATAAATGACAATGGGTAGCAAAATATAAACAGTTTTGGGGTAGCAATTATAATTCAGGCAAAAACCTCAAGTATGGATATTTCAAAGTGTAGATATGTTCTTTGGAACAGACTTACAGGGTAATGCTCAAACTAATATTTGTTTCAAAAGTTAACCACCCATATCAATCCTTAATTTTCTAAGACATTGCAAACACATACCTTATATCCGTTACCTGTACCCACACGTTTAGTGTCTCTGGCTCCGAGAAACAAACGAAACCTTGCTTCCATTTTCAAATTTTGTGTACACTTAAATAAATACCATTAGATTCTGTCCAAATTTTGTTCAAATTTCACGAGACTCTGTCCAACGTTATCTACCTTTCTTATGAATTTTACTAGTAACTTTTATAGTTGCAATTTAGTAGCTACTTTACAAATTCATCCAGTTCACTTAATAATCAATTTGACTAAAGCCCACTAATATTGTCCGAAATTCAACAGCTTTATTAACAATGCCAATCCACTTTTCAAAATTTCTAGGCTTTTTTATCATGTTCTTGTATCATATTTTATATGCACAAGTGTAACCAAAATTTCTACAAAGTTTTCCGGTTCTATGTCAATCCACTAAAAAACTTTGGAAATACTGTCCATGCATAGCAAACTTTTGTACAGTGAACACGACTGAAACACACTGGCTAACTGGCTATGAGCATCCTTCAGGGTGTGACTTTGATCCCTTTATCATGCATGATTTCAAACTCATATCACAAGTCAACTAAGTGGATAAATTGATGGTAGATTATACATGTGATAATAGCTTTTACTGCTGATATAACAAGTCTATGAAATAATAAATATAATACACATTTATAAATTGGGGAGGTTCAAGATACCTAGATATTTCATTCTGCAACAGTTTGGAAACTACTACATGAAATGTGTGCTACGTTATATTGCAACAGAAAAATAAGTATACTTTTGTGATACTTAGAAGTTGACAACCAAGTTTATCATGTACTTTTATGTAAGATAACTTTACATGTATCAACTAGGTCTTCTGAATGATAGCAACATTGACCTTTATCTAGGATAGTGTATGGGCTGACCGTATGGTTCCATAACATGATTGACTAAATCACATACAAAGCATTTATTTGTAAAAGGTTCAAAACTACTTTCAAAATTGTTTTTTCCCCAAATAATTATGTAGCACCCAAAGTTATTGGTGTAGAGTTCATGCTGAGAATATGTGCTTTTGGTATTCAATAAAGGAAAATTGAACAAAAAAAATTGTTTGTAACATCCAACAAATGTTGAAAATTTAAAACAAAATTTAATGCAAAAGTTAAATGAAATTGTGGGTATCTGGCCCTTTTAATCGAGGTGTAACAAGAAAAAACTGGTAAAACCTTTCTTCAACAAACAAATACTATCCATACAATAGTCCAGTTGACCTACAAATTATGTTTTCATAGCGCAAAACATTTGTCCAAACATGTATGGACGGTCACCTGGACTGACCTATACAAATATTTGCTTGAGGTTAAATATGAACAATGGTCTCTATAGCTGAAGCCTTACAAGTTGTGGGCAAAATCTACAAAAATCAATCAAAGCACGGTCTACTGCTACTGCCTACACCAAGTTATTGTAACCCATGGAGAAACCATTGGTTGATTGTATACTGTACATGTATTTGTGCTGAGATATAGCTATATCCTATAGGACAATTTATCCTGCGAAAACAGTCGAGTGTATGAAAAAGGTTTAAACTCTTACAGCAAACATGATGCTAAACCAGTCAAAATTAGTTATCTTAGTTTTAAGTAAACATTAAACAGCGCATACGGATATTATTATTCAAAGCTTTGGACACTATAGGAGATAAACCAGTTAAACGTGTTGTCTTGTTTACTAACTTACTGAATTAACACATCCAGAGAACGCAGTGATTACAGTGTAATTTACACAAACCACAAATACAACCATACATTTTGTCTAAAGTTCTTATTAAAAAAATAAATCCCAAAAAAATATTTACATCAAATTAAAAAATGATTACATTGTTATTGTTTGTCATTGGTATCATCACTAGATATCTAATATAAACACTTTTAAATGCATTTGGACTTCTTCCAGCAGGATTTCTTAATCTAATAGTGCGTGTTTTGTGCGTTGTCACATACATTTGATTAAATGTTCTAGAATATATAAAAAATTACATCATCATTACATTAGAGTATAATAGGCATTGGATGTTGTCATTAATTAATTAAATCATTGTTTAATTATTACATACAATGGTGTTCGTAGTCAAGATTTACATAAAAATGTTTCGTAACAATTCTAATCAGTTCAATATATAGCACATTCGGGTAATATCAGGAACGTAAGTATTTCGTAACATGTGCGTTTTAAAGTTAGTTTGTTTTGGCAACAAGCAATATAATAACACAAGGGAGGTAATTATGTTAGTCTTCATACAGGAATGGGCGTGCCAATTAGCAAACCAAATAATCGTTCATATGGTAAAAATAAATTAAATTACACCCAAATAAGGTTGGAATAATTTGTTCTAATAAAAAATAACGTAGCATTGGTTTAACAAATTGTATTCAAATTTAAACACCAATAAATTGAATGGGTGTCGAACTACTGTAATCCAGCGTGCGCAGATTGATTGACAGGCTAAGCATCCGTTAGAGTAACTGTAAAATAAATAAATAAATGTACATAGAAATATTTGATAAAAAGTGCTTACCTTGTGTTTTTTACCGTTAGTTTTATTTTCGGCATTTGGCACTAAATTCCGTTTTAAATCTCCATTTACAGTAACTGTCCCATTCACCATCGACCCGCCGGGTGCCATATTTGTAACTGTGGAGTGTACACAACTTTTCGTAACCACACTCTTATTATTGGTTCCGCTCAGCCAATCAGATCGATCTGCAACATTTACAAGGGACATAAATGTTGGTTGCGGGTAGCTATTTTGAACAAAATTGTTTCCCTTTTCTTGTTTGGTTTCATGCTTGGACATGAACGGCTAATCCAATTGTTCTGTTGTATAATCTCTGCTTTTTAAATAGACAGTGATAACATGTCACAACATTAAATTCTCAAACTGTCATAAATAATAGACGTAGCGATCTAGCAATCATCATATTGATTTCCATATTCACACGTTTCTAATTCAATAATGCTTTTAGAACTACTGGTGTTAAAACCAGCGTGTTCGTTTTGAAGAGTCAAAGTTAGTGTGCTG
>ENA-OREC01001671-OREC01001671.1-marine-metagenome-genome-assembly--contig:-NODE-1671-length-11490-cov-13.194340_pt1 | contig 11490 bp, 8 predicted proteins | sample MGYA00248626_ERZ508543 | MGnify/ENA primary metagenome ERZ508543 (study PRJEB26211, sample SAMN05518279) | marine metagenome | isolation source: Puget Sound, Washington, USA | host: Bankia setacea... | reverse complement strand
AATGAAATGTTATTGGGATACCAAGGAACAGTCAACCAGACGACATACTGTCAACATCCGCTTTCCAAAAACACACTTGTACAGCACATTGGAGAGGTACGGTCGTGTAAGAACCCACATATGTACTGGTGTTTTATCGCGGAAATAAATGGTGCTAGCGTACTCGTGATTTAATTCATACGCACCCGAACTCGTACCCATATTTTATTTCGCGATAAAACACGGGTACAGATGTATTATTTCTTTAACATGAAACAAATACAGCTATTAATATTTCAAGACATCTGTTGCACAACGAAGATACAAATAGCGATATTACATGAACAAAGTTAACAACGTTTTTTACTTATATTATGATTATAAAAAGATGTAAAATAATTATAGGCTGAATTCGACAACGGATGCATTAGGTGTATCTCAAAGTCATTAGTCAACAAAGCATATATGATCATAATCTATATAAATGAAATTGAATAAACCGATCCTATTTTAATAATACTTGTTGCATGTTCATTGTACTTTACTTAGAAATTTACCTGACAGATACGCGTGTGTATGTATATTGTTGTTGTTGTTTTTGTTTTTGTCCATTTAGAGTCGAAAGGTATATATAGGCTTGAAACGACGTTCTATTTAGAGAGTTTTCAATGCTGGTTATGTTTATTGCAGGTACTCAATCTGTTCCTTGCCTTACTGATTGCTTCGTTTGGTACAGAGAATCTAGAATCAGACACACCAGAGGAACCTGGCGCACCAAACAAACTAGCTGAAGCAATAAACAGATTCTCCAGGTAAATACACCTTGAATGAAGAATCTTATAAAAATGACTAAATGTAACTAGAATAAAGCTTACCATAAGTATATAATATTAATAAGGATTCGAACCTGATACATCGATGCTCAAACCATTAAGCCTAGAACGGCATGTACAAATATATGGTTACTGTAGAAAAACGACATTATTAAATACAAACGGGTAACCAAATAATGGTATTAAAATGACATAATAACACTTAAAGAACGACCTACTATTTATTCCATTTTCACTTAATATATACATATTGTGTTATGTAAACTTATGTGAATTATAGATTCGGCAACTGGGTAAAAGTACATGTGATAGTGTTAGTGAAACGTACAAAGGAACGAAAGCGGCCTTTACCTGTGAATGCAACAGATTCCAGCAGAAAAAATGGTTCCGTGCCAGATGGCCAGATGGGTTGCGGTATGACACTAGAAGAGAATGGGCACATAACTCCTACAACCAAACCGGGTCCGCCCTTACCTCCCCTTACTAACTGTGAATTAGCTGATATGTCTATGTATCCAGTACTTTAACCATTTGTTTAACTAATTCAATCGTATGTTGTCCTTTAACTAATAATTAGACCTACCCATAACACATGTATTCAATAAAAGTGTAAGAGTTAAAAATAAATCATCTTTATTTAGTGCTTGCTCATGTTTTCAAGCTTAATGTAACATATATTCAGAAAGTTCTATTGTTTATACAAAAAACGTCTCTTTGACAAAATATTCTGTGTAGTTGTTTCTCAAAACCGTGTTGCCAAACTTCCCGTAAAATAGACTCGAACAAGTTAAAGATTGAAACTGTTTTCAATGCTTGACGCCCATTCATTATCGTATTTGAGATATGTAGCAATTGGTAGGTATGCTCTTTAGTTTCACGCTAACGTTATTTCTTATTATCGATGAGTCGAGCATGTATAACCTTAACCAAAACGTTTAATGTTATGTATGTGTTTTATTCAATTCATCACCCGACACTTCTTGTTGATCTATACATCTCTTAAACTCTGCAAAATATCAAATGGGTCACATTCTCACCTAAAGCGTCGATTACCATTGGCATCTTCTACAACTTTGCTTGTTCTCAACTTTGCTGAAAATGAAGCTCACTTAAAATTGCAGTTTTAGATTTGTAATGAGTGTTTTTATATTTTCAGAGCTCAATGGCGACACGGTGAATGACCTTGTAAGACATTTATTATATTGTTATTGTTGTTGTTTTAATTATGCATCATTCTAATAAGTATATATGCAATGTTCCTCTGTAAAAACACAACTCTTCGTTAAAATTAAACGTCAAAATAACTATCAAATCTTATCATAATTAAATTATGATATAGGAGAAGCATGGTTTGTTAAAAGCTCGCTGTTGTTTAACAAGAATAGAAGTTCATATTATGATACGGCTTCATGCAAGGTCGAACAGTTTTAAAGTATCAACAGTATACGCCTGCTGGGTCCACTAATAACCAACTTAAAGCGGCATATAATAACATAAAACACTTTTGATTGGTGTATTAATTTAGTACATGATTGCACGATGGTACAATATAATTGATTGCCAAACATCCGTACATTCACATGCGTTAATCTTTTGTCTTAAAGTTATCAGAACCCTCAACCCGCACTCAAAGCCGGGCTTCAGAAAAAGACCGGAAGAGCACATTCTCTGACAGCGATGGTTCCACGCTCTCAGACGACAATGAAACACAGAGCTTAAAAAGGGTAGATGCTGACGGGGAGCCAGAGATCAATGAGGTAGATGTTGAATTTGCTGAACTACCAGACGACTGTTTCTGCGCAATATTCAAGAGAAAGTGTAAATGTTGCGTGACCATTGAGAACACCAAATTTGGACAGCTGTGGTGGAAATGTAGATGTGCGGCTTTCAGGATGACCCAACATAGATACTTTGAGACCTTCATCATCACCATGATCCTGGCCAGTAGTTTAGCATTGGTAAGAAATACAACGCAAACATTATTTGTTTCTGAGATAGGATTTCTTTAATTAGAATTAATTTTTTCGTGGCCGTACAAGTTCGTAGATTCCATCTTGGACCACAATTGCGTATTTGGGATTTAGTGACGGTGACATTTTGTTTCGCGGTTCAACTGATACACGAACTCCACGAAAGTGTCACAGGAAATATTCCACAGTAAGATTAATTCTAAATAATGTTCTCCTTTCATTTAAAGCAAATATATATTCGACTTACTATTAGATATTTCTTTTGATCAGTTTTATAACTTTAACATATGTGTATGTAGATGTTTATTAACACTACATGTCTCTTGTTTCATTACAATTAGATTCCCTGCTCTATATGGTATGATAAGATAAGCTACACGTTTGTTATGGTTACTTCTTAGGCATTGGAAGATGTGTACCTCGAACATCGACCTATTTTAAAAATGGTGTTGGATTATATGGACAAAGTGTTCACCGTTGTGTTTCTCGTTGAAATGTTCGTCAAGTGGTTTGCGTTTGGCTACAAGCACTACTTCACGGACGCCTGGTGTTGGCTGGACTTCGTCATCGTAGCAGTAAGTATTGTCAGTCTTTCGTCTCAATTCAAAGTTACAGTTTACCACTCTTTTCTTTTGGATTCCACTATATCTGTTTAACATTTCAATACAGCAATGTACAACTTGGTGGCTAAAATACACAACAGAACCTTATCATTGTCAAGAAGGATTACTATGGTAATTTCTTGTCTCCTCCTCATGACGCAATGCACCCTCTTTTATTACATCTGCTTCGTGTTAAATTGTTGTTATCCACTTTACACTGGTATTTAATATACGAGTATATCTATACATCAACTTTACGTTATGTTTTCACAATATTACTTCAAGTATTCAAAATTCAATTGTTTGAACTGATTTTGTTTCAGTTTTCCAGATAACTATTGACAAGGGTGTATCTTTGATTAAACCAGTAAGAAACTTTAGGGTAGTGATTGCTATGTTTCGATGTATTTGACCAGATATCTATAGTGATGGCAGCGGCGAAATGGTTAGACATGGGTGATGCAGAGGCTCTGAAGGCCATGAGAACACTGAGAGCTTTACGTCCACTTAGAGCTGTATCACGATGGGAAGGAATGAGGGTAATTTATAATATAGATCAGTTGCAATGTAGATACATGGTACATTTGTAGGTTCTTGTATGAGTTGTCATTTGATATAAGTTGATATGACGCAAGTTCAGGAAACAATATGTAATACGTATTTGCTGAATGTCTAAAGTTTTCGGAATGAGTTTCATAAATATGCGTCTTAGATTAACAAGATTAATTTTGTCACGTGACAGTTATTGTTGATCGTATTCAACAGGTTTCTCGAATTCCTCACTAGATTTATATCAAACGTGACTAATTTGAGCACATTCGTTATGAAGTTATTTCATCGAATACAAAAATCAAAACTTTATCACGCCAATACTTACTTGCTTTGGTTTGCATTACTGGAACATTGTCCTAACTTCAATAATAAAAAGAGGGTTGTATAGTTACTTCATGTGGGTACAGTTTACCCTGATTACTTAACTATTGTTTATTTATTGTAGGTGGTCGTAAACGCTCTGATCAAAGCCATTCCCTCAATCTTCAACGTCATGGTCGTCTGCCTCGTCTTCTGGTTGATCTTCGGTATCGTCGGCGTTCAGTTCTTTGCTGGTAAATTCTTCAAGTGTGTGGATGAGTTTGGTGAACGGGTGAATACAAGCTTGATCAAAAATCGGACGATGTGTGAAAACCATGGCAACTTCACGTGGGAGAATTCGCAGATCAACTTCGACAATGTCCTCAACGCCTATTTAGCTTTGTTTCAGGTGGTGAGTACTCAGTCTGCCTTAAGTTAGTGTTTGGTGCCTTACACAATCTAGTGTTTACATTCATTTCACAGGCTTGTCACTTACATACTAACACAAGTGTACGAATCACCAAGTTCCAATGTGTAGGTCATTTATCATTGGCAATGGTTAGATTGTGGCTGTGTAGTTACTATGGTAGACATCACACGTACTTATCAGTTTAACATGCTTTCTTTAAAATCAGTTTCATGTTTAATTGTATCACTTTATATTATGTTTCTATTCACATATAATCATTTAGCAAAAAAAAGAAGATAAATATCATTCATAAATATAACATCGTATTTATGTTTAATGTATGTTATTTTCGCCGCAATGCACATATTTCGCCAACATTCACTGAGAAGGAATACTCTCAACTATTTTGTTTAATTTGTTGATGACTGACAATCACTAGTCTATTATTTGCAAAGTTACATTGTGTTTGTTTCACTATGCACTGCGACAAGTTTATTTGGGAAACACAAGATATTAAGCTGACAACAGATGTAACCTCGGCGCTCCGATCCTTGTATGGGCGTACACAGTAGCCCTTTGGTTTGTGTATAAATGTTCCCGCTTTCAATGTTGTAAATCTCAGCCTATATATTGCCATCGTCTGTCAAACTACGTCAGAAGTAACTCAACTGTATAAGCTATTGTACTCGTCGGTCGTATCTGTTAAGCTACAGTGTTGTATATGATTAAACGAAAATAGTGTTCTTGGTGCTTTTTATATCCGTTTGCATGGCTGGTTCAAGCTCGAAAGATTTTGTCATTACTTGTACTCGTTATATATGTTAAATATTGTTACAAGGACTGTAGTGTTATTTACAAACGTGATTGTGTATTCGCTAAGATAAAATAAAAATCCCTCTTTACCGATAGTATTATTTTTCCAAATATTTAATCATGTTCTGTGTGTAATTTCCACTTGTAATGCTCGTGATTTCGATAGTTTTTTATCTTGTTTTGGTTTTCTTTTCAAACTTACAACGTCTACAAATATCGTTATTTTCTATGAACTTAAGAAACTTCTTTGTCTGGTCTTCTTATCTTTCTTCTTAATTAGATAAAAAGCCTTATTTAGGGGCGTTCTTGTCGTCACTATGTAGTTACCTTTTATATATCATATCTTTGCTGTCGTCTAGTGGAATGCGTCCTGTATTATACCAGTGTGTATCAACAGCAGTGTGTCTCTGCACAATTAACGAAACATTCACTAGAGTCTACGTTATGATTCAAACAATTCTAACTCGATTAAAGCAATACCCATAGATTTAACCTACATGTAAGTTAAGTGACTAAAAGGAAATCACGTAACTGATAGGAGGTACAAGGTGATCCTCATTTGTTTTAGGTAATCTAAGGGCACATTCAGTTAACGCAGGACTAGAAATGATAATTTGTTTGTCTATTTAAGAGCATGAATAGGAATCACTTAAGCGAGTTAAAGCAGAGTCTGAAGCTATTATAACGACGTGTTAATATCTCATTCTACATTGAAGCATAGGTATCGTTTTATAAGTGATAAATATATCGTTTTTTTAAACACTCGTGTAACTGTTGATGGCACACTGTGTATTTTATACTCCGCTATTGTATGTGTGTGTTCTCTCTATCCTTGCTTCGTATGCTCTCCTTTCAGGCAACATACAAGGGTTGGATAGATATCATCAGAGATTCTGTGGACAGTCCCCCGGAAGTATGTATACACGTTGGACCCCTAAAGATTGTACTGCCAGTCTAATCAAAGGGTTACATAGGTGCTAGGGTCACACAAATGGCAAATATGTGCATTTTAAGGTCCATTAGGTGACTTTATTTAGAGAAGTTGTTATTGTGTATCCGACTAATGTATTTCAGGCGACATATAAAGGTTGGATTGATATAATTCGCGATGCCGTTGATAGTCCAAATCAGGTAAGGGTGTAAGAACGAGAATACAGACCATGTGATTATAGTGTGTATGATAGTTTGGTTTGTCAAAATTGTTTAACTGTTTGGGCTGAAACATAAACATACCAACGTATACATGTGTAGTATAGGAAATGAAACACTTAACATGCCAGTGTAAAAGTATACCCGAGTTTATGGTTTTCTGTCGAAGATTTCTTCAATATATAGTAAAGAATGAAATGGTGAACAAAAGTACTCTCTAACATAACTTGGATTATGTACCGACAATAGCAGGTGGAATTGAAAGTTATTCTCAGGTACAACTTAACCTTCAGACGTTAGCAGTTTTCACCTGTAGGTACAATACAAATGTTGAAGTGACATGGATGGGGCTAATACACTGTATCTACATGCATACTCTCGTTAATATAAATCTTTATTATACAATGTATACCCATTATTTGAGTGCTGCATGTTGTATATGTTTACGTTTTACCAAAACGACAAGTACATGTTATTGGAATAAACAAACGGCAGTACGTTTATAAATGTGCAAACCAAATACGTAATACGTAATAAGAGTTTCGCGTTGAATTGTCTTCACTCAATACCATTCAATATGAATACGTAAATTAACTGACTGTTATTGGTATGTTTTGTAGATTGATATGCAGCCGGATCACGAGATCAACAAAATGATGTATATTTACTTTGTAATGTTCATCATCTTTGGATCCTTCTTTACACTTAACCTGTTCATTGGTGTGATCATCGACAACTTCAACAAACAAAAGAAAAAGGTAGGAACCAAAACGATGTTAACATAATTTGACTATGTATTTGTTCCATCCAACTGTTCAATGTTTGTTATAACTGATGTAATTAATGTAGCAGCTTTATATAAGATCAGATAGATGATTTATTAGAGTAATTCAGTAAGGTGACAGTAATACATAAACAATATAATATAATATAAAGACTTATTTACAATGAGATATTACAAGAAGATTTGTTCGAGTCAACGAATTAGAAAAGTAACTGTTTGTTCTATATCGAGCGTTCTTTTGATCACGTGCATGGTTTATAGCAGACAGTTGCTTTATTAAAATGATCATCAACATAAATTATACATGTCATGTTGTTATATTGACATGTATTCTGTCTCGTAGTTTGTCTAAGTAGACAAACACATTGAAGGTATGTACAATTTGTATACATTGATGGTATTATATCGGAGGAGTTTGGATATAACTGTTACAGCGGGAAGCTTGTGCTACATTGTTTAATAAATCGTACCTTCACCTGTTATTTTCTAGCTGACTGTTCAGATTCGGGCAAAGTAAAACAACTCAATATTGAATCGTTCATAATTGTGAAAGACGAAGTTAATAAATCATGGCATAACTATATTACTGATAGATTTGACTTTCATACTGAATGACAAAGCACTTCATATTGATTGGTCCAATATTTATTCTTTACCACGTGGTCCAGGCAGGAGGCTCTTTGGAAATGTTCATGACTGAAGACCAGAAAAAGTATTACAAAGCGATGAAGAGAATGCAGTCGAAAAGTCCTATAAAGGCCATCCCGCGGCCCACAGTCAGTGTAGAGAAGTCATATCCGTGTTCAATGTGTCTAACCCTCGGATATGCCTGTTGTTACTGGCGCTTTGACCTAATGTGTGTCGTCTCTACATGTTAGTGGCTTATGACCAGCCTTTCTATATTCCATTTAAATCATTTATATAGCTTTTGATTAGTGAACAATGTTGATAATTGGTAATTAAACAAACCAGTCAACGCTTTGCTCTCTAGTAAATACAATTGGTTATTGGGGAGTTGACATTACAATGCTGGCCATAAGTTTCGAGACATGCTGCTTAGGTTGGGCTTAACAGAGTTATTTGCAGTGACGTAGAAATCAGTCTGTACCCTAGACAATAATCGGTTTGGTAAGGTCAACTGTTCACGGAGCAAAGCGTGCTAGAGAGTTCAGACTATATATAATAGTTCCTGTGAGACAGTTGAATTACCATACCGTGTGCTGTATATAAAGAGGTGTCGGTTGATGACAATTGTAGTTGCCGTCCAGCAGTCCTTTGGGTTGACAGCAAGGAAGTAATTCAAATATGTATATACGAGTATATCCAGCTATTAGGAATATGAAGACAATGGTAAATTATTTAAAGCTCTCTTAATTAGCGGGCCGGCAAATACAAGTGTTATGTGTGTGTATCTATGTATCTAATCGTATGCAGTATAACATGTAGCAGGTGATTCTACGGTGTGTCAAAAGTCAAATCAGTCTGGTTTATATATATGAACTTTAATGTCAACGTTCTATTAATACATCTATAAACATGACAATGCATATGAAAGAGAAAAAAGTATGTAAACATATTGTTGTTTTACTTAAAATATGTTTTTTAATGAATATTGTTTGAGTGGTTAAGGGTATGAGTTAGATACACATAAATGTAATACTGTAAGACATCGTAGGATCATCTGATACACGAGTTGCTAACGTGTTGGTGGTGTAACTGTATATATCATTGAGACGTAGGTGCAGATGTGGCGGCAGTGCGGCGATACCTAGAACCATCCTCTCGACAAAAAACCTCTTGCTTCATGTGTTTATTCATACTTTACCACTTCAGGCGGGTTCACTTGAAATGTTCATGACCGAGGATCAGAAGAAATACTATAACGCCATGAAGAGGATGCAGTCAAAAAGTCCCCAGAAATCTATACCGAGACCTTGTGTCAGTTGGCCGCATAGGATTCATAACTTACACTATCTCTTACTCTTAATTCACATACTGCCCCATTGTAACCGTAAACGCATGATACTTACATCTAGTTCATACTTATAATACAATTGTAACAGGGTTAATGAAGGCATACATGGTTTAAACAACAGCTAGCATGCAAATGTGGCAGTATGTGATCCAATTATCAAAATTTGCAGAGACAGGAAGGGTTTAAGCAAAGGTTTACTCTAATATTCAGGGTGGGAGGGGGAGGGGTATCTGTAATCAAATAATAAAGGAGTAAATTATTGATTCCTGTCCACAAATTATGATAAATTTATTCCATCACTTTTGTCTCTGTGGCAACTCTATAGCTCTTACACAAGTACCTGTTAACGTTAAAATGAAATGACAATGCAAACAGGCGACACATGATTGGCTATTGGTAATGATTGTGCTACGTTTTAGTTATTCCTTTTTTTGACAATAATTAAGGTACCTGCGATTATTATGGTAATTTTAAAATTCTGTAATTTGTATAATCGGTATGAAAAAGGAAGCATACAGCCGACACGTTGTCATTTGGTATATATTAAGAAATTTCAAAAAGTGCATCCTAGTTGTATCTTTTGAGATAGATTTTTCCAAATCGAGTACTGTTAAAACACAATTTCACATGTAGCAGTTTGTTAATTCAAATACGTGTATGAGAGCTCTCTTAGACCACTTTCAGTCTTTCTTTCCTTTCTTCATGCACTTCTATGTCATGTTCTGCACCATTGCCCTCTTCTGTATTTAGTTTCAAACACCTTTCAAACATCCATTTTTTTCAGAAAGCACGATTTCTCTCATTATTTCTTTCACCATGCACTGGCATTTCTATATTCCTTTTTTGACTGAACACTGCATTTGAGTACTGAGTAAAGGTACCGGTTGATTGCAAAATTAAGCACTTCAATTCAGACCTGCTGGATTATAGCAAAATATCTACGATGCGCTACTGGCAATAGTTTAGGAGTAGCTACCCACAGCATGACCCACCGACATGTGCTACCATAGGAAGACGTTAGTCACCCATGTGGAGAAAATAAATGTCTTACATAGAACCGTACTAGTTCCCATGTATTAGTTTCGTTGAGTATCGTCTGCAGTTTGCATGTCTAATGGAATGCATGTTATGTGTGTATATATTACACTAGACTGAGATCAAAAGTTCTAACATCCCATACATTGTATATAGTATGAATATATCAAATGTGCTAATAAAAATGATCTCTTTTTAACATATATTTATACTGAAGGTTACATGATTATTTCCAGATATGTTTCTCTGACTTTCCATGTATTATATACGTACACACTTAGATTCGTGGCATCGGCAAACGTATTGTTAAACAATGGGATAATGATAATTGAATATTCACAACACTGTAATTAATGAGCGTGATTTAAACAACAATTAATATGGTTCTCATAAATGTAACTTAAGATGTTTAGAAATATCGACTTAGTATAATATCACATACTTATAAGTAAAATGTTTCAATCAAATAATAGTTTGAATATGTGCTTTAAAGACATAGAGCGTACATGTATATTGATAATTACTTTTGTACTGAACGTTGGGGTCAGTGTTGTTTATTTCCCAATTTTACAGTGGTTTCCGGCCAACTATCTGTTTGACATCACAACCAGTCAGAAGTTTGACATCATCATCATGGTTGTTATTATGCTGAACATGTTGACGATGACTATGGAGCACTACGGACAGACGGACACGTTCACGACAACTCTGTACTGGGTGAACCTGTCCTTTATCGTTATCTTCACGTGCGAGTGTGTGATGAAGCTACTCGCTCTACGACATTATTACTTTAAGATTCCATGGAATGTGTTTGATTTTGTCGTCGTCGTGTTATCCGTGTTAGGTGAGAAGACTTTATATAAACATGTATATAATGTTGTTCTTATTGTCATCGTATTGTTAGTATACACATACCAATGTAGAATGAGACCTGCAATAATTAAACCCAATACAACATGTAATATAGTGTAATATGATACTCATTGACAAAGGTCTCTCTTCAGTTAACTGCGTGTAATATAGTGTAATATGGTACTCATTGACAAAGGACTCTCTTCAGTTAACTGTGTGTAATATAGTGTAATATGA
>ENA-OREC01001670-OREC01001670.1-marine-metagenome-genome-assembly--contig:-NODE-1670-length-11492-cov-13.985721_pt1 | contig 11492 bp, 2 predicted proteins | sample MGYA00248626_ERZ508543 | MGnify/ENA primary metagenome ERZ508543 (study PRJEB26211, sample SAMN05518279) | marine metagenome | isolation source: Puget Sound, Washington, USA | host: Bankia setacea... | reverse complement strand
CACATATACAGTGCCTTGTGTGTAAGAGTTTATAACTGAGAATTGCCACACTTCTGAGTTTAAGCTTGTGGTAAGGGTTTGGGTTAACTCTCATCATTCCTTTACTACATGTATTGTATGTTTAGATTGGACATGCCTTAGATCAAATTGTTAATGAAGATCAGTGGTTTGAGTATCTACCTGATAAAAGCAATCATCAGCAATAAACATATGGATTTCTGATCAATAAAGCATCCAAATCAATCCTGAAATCTGAACGCTGTACACTTTGGCTGTTACAAATGTGTCCATGTAGTTTTTAAATATCTAGTTGTTTAATTGTTTTGACGTAGTATGGTTATAACGCTGACACTTGAATATTCTTACTGACCATAACACAAGCAGTTATACCTGGTTATCTATACTACAAAATAGTTAGGGAAAAAGAGACCAACACTGAGAAAGAAATGACTATGTTATGTTTCCACTAATAATGATGCTGAAATCTAAAAGCCACTTTACACTTTCTAGCCATTTTCATTCCATGGATACATGTACCCCTTGTTATATTCTCTCTCATGTATTCACAGTCTAGTGGCAAACAGATAAACGTCTTCACTATGATGTATGGATCTAAACACATGTACTCATGTATTGTTACAACCCTGTTGTTTTATATTCTGGTCCCCTCATCAGATCTGTTACAGACATTACACTGTAAAGTTATCTGGGTAACATTTCATCTCATTAACAACCATTAGTGAGAAACTGTTCATTGAAATTCATCGTCTGAACTAAGCAGGGTGGTTTTTTCATTAAACCGTCTGCTTGGAGTGGTCCCTGGTGTCTGACCACGAGGGCCTGGAATTCTCGGCTGTCCAGCTGTAGAGGAATGGTCACCACTGTTTGTTACCTGTTTTGGGTCTGTGGCTGCTGGTGGTTGACCGTTTTGTTGTTGTTTGCCAGTCCCACCACCACCAGCTCCACCACTCCCTCCACCACCACCACGATTCTGATACTGATCATAAGACCAGCCTGAATCGTACTGCTCCTCCTCGTGGGGCACCTTCATTCCCTGCTGTGTATACTGTTGATACTGGGGATGGAAATTATGTATAGCGTCCTGCATCATGTCTCGTGGATTCATTGTCTCTTTCAAACTACTACTGATACTCTGTAGTGACACTGTACGGCCTGTGTTGTTTGTTGGACTAGAACTATACACTGAATGAGGGAACGCAAATCTGAGTGAAATGGAGGCACACAACATCTCAATACAGATGAAGAAGTTCTGGTAGCCTGCAGATACTGTACCAACTCCGGCGGTTTGTTCACCTTCCTTGGAATAGATTGGACTGATGGCTCCTGCATGCTCAAGTACAGCCAGTAACACACCTGTTATATGTAAACAACAGAGGTAAGTCATGAAAAATTAACCTGTCTTCAACAAATGCTTCAAGCAATCTAAAATCTGGCAACTTTGTATTTAGGGTAAGACATGGCTTTCTCCTAGTAGTACCTAATTGAATACATTCTGATGATACAAGCTAATGCAAGTTAACTATTACTCCAGGATTGCAAAAGTATCATTCTATTCACTGTGGAATTGTGGTGGAATTTTATCATTTGTCCCACAACAATAAAAGCTCTGGTAAAATGTAAAATCAATGAAATGTACCTTCAGGGAAGGTAGGACTAATGTTAAATAAAGTATCATACTGACAACCGAAACTCATCCAAACTAAAACACCTTTGCAAAGTGAATGAACATAAATATTTACTTTGTTGCTTTCTGTTTAAACAAATTTATGTTCTTTTGTAAAAAATGAAAATAAATGTAAAATAAGTTGACGCTTTTGTTTTATTGTTTGGTTTTTGTTTTGACGCTATTTAACGAGGGGGCTTATATGACATTTAAGTCAATCTTCAATAAGGCCCTTAATTTATTTTAGTTTGATTATGAAATCACGTTCTTATCTGTTCCTGGAACCAACCAGTACTACACATTGAGGTAAAGTTTCTTGCTCAAGGAAACAACGGGAGCCTTTGATGGGTTCTGATCCTTGACTGACTGATTACGAATGAGACTCGCTCTTTTCTGACTTACCTTGCCAGAAGGAAAGGAAAATGACAGATTTGACTGTACAGAACTTCCACACTGGTTCATACGGGCTCAGGAGGTCTCGTGTGGCAAAGTAGAACAAGAAGAGGGCATACAGGGCCAGACTGATGGAGATGTTGTAGATAATGGTGATATACAGGTACCCACCTTCAGCCCTGTAAACAGAAACAACACATTACAATGGTGACCATATCAAAGTAAAATAAAATACTGTTGTCATGGAAACTAAAATGAATGCTCAAAGACACTTGGTGACATAGTTTGACAAAGCATAAGGTATTGAAAATTATTCCTACTATAAAACTATTATTTTGCATGAATGGAAGTTCTTTGTTGAGTCACATTTTTGAACAATTGAAGAAATCTAATTTCAAAGTTTTATTACAATGGGAAATGTTTTCAAAAAATGTTTAATATATATTCAAACCTATTATATCATGCTTTCCTTGCAATTAAATACCATTTTTTAAGGTAACATCAAAGGCATACGTATCTAATAATATCAGATGTTGATGTCTAGATTACAGTTTTGATTATCTTACAGAGTCATTAGAACAACATGCTCAGGCCAGCACACTTCAAACATGTAACCAAACAGTTTCTGGTCAAGGCTTCATTCTTGCTTGCATGCTCAACATCGTTAATATCAGTAAAGATCCGGATAATTTATAAAGACATGACATGCTCTCTCCATTAAAGGATAGTTGTTGCCCTACGATGAAACTTTTTTAGACATCACAGTAATTATGCATTTCAGATGGGAATTAGATTTTTGATATTAAGTTTCCATGCTAGGGTTTTGTTGGTCAATGTAGTGTAGAAGAGAGTTGACTTAGATTTCCCTGAAGGGATCTGTTTACATGCAATGTCGTGGGTAAATCAGACACAATTCTCAGAATCACCCTCCCCCCCCCAATAACACAGGGAAATCAATGGACACAAGTTTGTATCTAAACCCAATATCATAGCTTGCAGTCTCCAGAGAAAACGGTTATGGACAAGTTATAGCATTTCTGCTGCAGCTGTAAGATAGACCAGTTTCAATAAGGGAAACAAGTGGTTTTAATACAAGCACATTCAATGAAAACAGTACAGTCAGCTGTATATGCATAAAACTAGAAACTGATAGCTATCTACAGGGCTTGAGGGATTGGGGATATTCCCTAGTCCCAAGTATGCATCAACAAACAATGCATCAACAAACAGACAGAGATGGGTTTTCCCAAAATGTCCATGCTGTTAACATTTAAACATTTTAATCATTGTAGGTATTTTCATTGGACAAACCGTTCCTGCTTTTATAAGGTGAGATAAGAATATACTAGTACCCGCTGTCTGTACTGGAAAAGGGATTTTAAACATTATTTGATGTTACTGAACAGCTCATAATTTGATTTCTAACATCATGTCATGCTTTCCTTTCTATTTAACACTTCAAAAAATTGAGGTAACATCTAAGGAGTTTGCAAACAGGTGACATAGTTACACAAAACAATAGCTTAATCACAAATGATAAACCTTTATAAAAACAGCCAACTAATATAAGAAAATAATTTCCGAAACATGACAATAAAAACTTAAAAACTTCTAAAATTCAACTCACCCAATTGAGGTGACAAAATGCAACCTATATAATTATGTAACATTTCCAGAATTTCAATATGATACACATATTTGCAATAGCCTGCTTGTTTTATCCTTGAAATCATAAAAGTCATATACAAACACATTACTGACACATGTTCAACACCAAAGTTTCAAGGCAGAAACATGTGTAAAGGCTACCTGAGTCATAGAAGAGTTTAAACACAAGTTGCATTAGTTTTGCTGTGGATTGTATTTGTCCGGTATGGCAAATCTGTCTAAGTTAAACGCTGACATCAACCTGTTTGTGTCTACATGTCCTAACGATTTTCAAATATTTTGCCAAATTTGTCAGTGAAAGTCACGTGTACATAAACACAGGTGGTATATCCAAGCCCTGAGTTTGTTATAAAACACACAAGTTGGATCAGACTTTTAACATGTAGTTGATTTCATAGAACACTATCTGGTCTATTTAACTTGTAACAATGAGATGCATGGAATTACCTGGTCAGTTTACACAATGAATAACTTACAGTGCAATTTACATGTATGATACCTAATAACCACCTCAACAATCATCTATTTTACAAACTTGTATCCAAGGTGAGTCTATTCCAGACACAAAGGGAACACTCTGAACTACCATTAAACATTGACCAGTGATGTCTGTATAACCAACAAATGTCAATATTCATCAACAACAGACAAGTGTTTATATGGTGCAGAACAACAATGAGTCAGACACTGTTATATAATTGTCTACAAAACAAACTCTTACGATCAGAAGACTGAATGAAAGTAGTCCCATTTTTTTTTACAATGAACAATTCAGTGCAATAAGGTCAGCGCAATCTTCTGTATCACAAAGCAGTTTTGTTTGTAATCTGCTATACATGTTTAGCCGTACAATTTATTCTTATTTAAGATTAAGGGTGGTTAAACCCAGAGGACATAGTTACTCAACGTCCATACTTACGCAAAGTTTCCATCTTTGTACAGGTTGAATGACTGTAGTACCACGGTGATCACTGCCATCAAAGGCTTGATAAGGCAGAACTGTAGAGTCGCCTGTAATATACAAACATGTTTATAGTGCGTCAACATTGACCTGACAATCCTGAATAAATTAAATGGACCAATGAATTAGAAAATAGGTGTTACATGTGTACTCTATGAACATAAGTTATATTCTTTCTTGTAGTACATGTAGCAATAAAACCTAACCTGCTTATTTCACAATTCAGCAGACCAGGTATTGCATTCAAGAGTGTAAATGTTCCCTTGCTATAATTTTGTATTAAATGTTCAAACTACTATTTTCAAGACCAATAACACATGGAAAAGTTCATTGGTGTTAGAACGTATGCTTCTATCTACACAAGATCTAGCCCCAGCTTATATCCAAGATAAGTTAACAGCTTTATAGAATTTTTCTTTACTGCTTGTCCCCATTATTCAACTTCCTATAAGGTCCTTTTTATCATCTAAAGTCCATTAAGACACAATCAACGTCTAAGAATAAATCTCTTCCAGTCTATTTCTACGACAGATCCAATTATGTTGTGTTTCACTCATTTCCTGGCACAGATCTCCTTGTGGTTGCTACGTCAACCCGATCCTGATAAAGCGCAGTCAATATTGCCCACTTGACAAATCAATCACCCAGAGTACAAATCACCGTCTGCCATGTATAGTGGAGTCCATTGTTATACATTTCTGATTCTACTGTTCCAAAGTCTACTTAATAAACTATAATGCTTTTGATGTCTATATCCAAATTAAAATTCAGTTGCTACAATGTACTTAAACGAGTACACATGTAATACAGACGTCAAATAGGGACATCCATGACGATCTCCCCCAGGGTACAGTACCTGTTCATTTGATCACTTAGCCACATGGTTGTAGCAATGACCTCCAAACTACTCTACCGACTCAGATAATTACGTGTGGTGTCTGTTTATGATCCAACCATGAACAATGTCCTTGGTAAAAAGTTATACACATCTACTGTTATCCAGATATCTGACAATTTGGAGCTTCAATTTTTAGGGGATTGTAAAAGTTATTACCCGTTACCATATGGACCATTAAAACTAACATGTGAAAACAAAAAATGAAAATGGGCAATATACAATACAAGTACATGTTATCTTACTGTTTTAAATCATATTATAGTTTGTTTATTGAATAGTGTATCTTTCCCATGATGTTCTATACTCAAGATTTTAAATTACACAAAAGCTGTACTTCCCTAAATGGACTGCTATTTGTGTACGTGTATCACCTTACCTGTTTACAGAATCTAAGAAAGCCAATGGTATACTGTCTGCCTGCCAAACAACATGTACACCATAGGAAACTGGACCTGAAAGAATAACACAAAGAGTTACAAACATCTCAATAACAGAATGATATACAACAGTAAACTAATTATTATACTTGAGATATAGGACAAATGTAGCAGTTAAATCTATCAAACAGGACACAGGATGTTTGGAATACTCTGCTTCTATTATAAGGTCAATAAGTAAACCTTTAAAAAATCATCTTTGCCACGCGTGTCTTTTTCCAACAAAAATTAGTTTTCAGTGAAACCACTGAGCAAGAGAAGTCTGTCTGAGGTTTCCTAATAAAGCTTCATTAAACCGGTACAGTAGTCTCATATTTTCCCCTTCATTAGCTTAATTCTAACATCGGCAAACAAATTCTCCACAATTTGTTCTATAATCACTCATCAGTAACATAACGCTGCCTTCAAGCTATATAGAAACAGCTCTGGAAGAATATGTCTAGGTTTTGTATGTGAAGCAGGAAGATTACAAGAAGCCAAACCCCAACATATTCTTAGTTTTTGTACAGCTTTATTTCCCTTGTGCATCAAACAAATATGTCTGACAAAATAGTTGGTTGCCAAACACTCATTTTTTTCTCTTCTGAACTCTGAGAAATAGTGGGATGTTAATCTCCTGGTTTCTTAAACGTATGCATATATGACTGAAGAACATGTACCAAGCAAAACATCACTGCTGGCATTATTAAAGAAAACTTATGGCACAGACAGGGGACATTGTGTCTTCTACCGACATTGCTATGGTAATCATTTAGGAAACCACACACACACACACACACACACACACACACACACAAAAGTGGAATTCAAATATTTTACTGTGTAGAAAATATGATGCAGGCCACTTAGGGCTAATAATAAGCTATGTTTTCAACTCCTGTTACCTTTCTTTATCAAATAGTTGCATTACAGATAGGTATGTGTCTATAGAACTAGTATATTCTCAGCATCCCAGCAGCTTACCTTCCATATATCATACATATGGGAGTTATAGACAGCTTTAAAATGTTAATGTTACAAACTAAAGAAACAGATTAATATTGTGAGCATGAAATAGTGTTTTATTCTTCAGATACATGTGTCTTATTTATTTATAATAGACAACTTTGTTTTTAAAATTGAAAACCATTCATAATTTATCTTTAAAAAAATAATCTATCCAAATGTGTTTTTTTTTTTCTATTGATTTAAAATACAAGGACATTCTACGGTATATATAAAACATATCCTCGTCATTATGTATACGCTATGGTACATATTACAGGGTATCACATGTACACAATGTTTACATAGGTCTAAAATGACAGGGGCTTAGTTGAGAGAAACAGACTTACTTAATTGGCTTTCCCCGTATCTCCGACATAATGGAACTTTCTCCTCCAAGATATTCATAGCACAAACTCAGGAAATTGTATATGACAAACGCTGAAACGAGACAAGAAGCTATGGTTACGTCAAGAACTTTTAAGCATTGACACAATGTGTTGAGTAAAATATGGAACAAAGGACATAGGGATGATAATCATTTAAACGTGTTTTTATTTATTTTAAAATTATACTCAAATGCAAGACTTCAAAGATATTGGAGCAGTGTATGATGGAAGGGCCTGAATATTCTTCTCGTCATATTGCCTTGATGAGAAGTTTTTGATCAGGACAAGTGGGCAGTTTGAAAATCTGTAATGCATTTTACTTGCTTTTACCTGACCCTGTGATTAGAAGGACAAGTACAGATTTTGAATGATTTTGTTTGTGGCCTGTGGATGGACTTATTGGCAGACTTAGTAATGAGAAAGTTTTGAAATTGTCAAGAGATGTCAGTGACCCAGAATTAAGCAGTCATTGTCTCAGAATGCCTGGACACTGATATAAATAAACCTATAGAATGTATTGTCTAAACTAACATTGTACGCTATGTGAATGACCAGTCTCTTGATACATGTATACGACACTGTAACACATCAGCTGTCCTAAAAACAGACCACACACCATTTAGAAAGGTGAATGTGAAGGGTTCTATCTGCTTCTTTATTCAAAACTACTTAGAACCCTCTTGTTTTCAACCCTCACGATGCTCAAAAACTTTGTGTAACATTCTCTGATAATGATACATGTTACTTGAGACCGATAATTGACATAATGTGCAATATGAGACAATACATTCTGTAGGCTTATGGAGGACCAGTTGTGGGAGTATGTACTTGACAATGCTCATGCATCTATTAAGCAGGTTGGGAAGATATGCACACTTGTATATGTTTTGTTTAATCAAGACAGAATTCATATTGCTGATTGAGCGCTTGTATGTACATGTTGACAGCTGTAATTTTGGGTGCACTTTTAATGTTACATACCCGCTTGCACTTTACCCAAACATGTTTGATATATGTATACATGTTGGGTATTTGCAGATGAATGTGACTGAGTTATATTTAATTATTTTATATTTATAGCATTCAATTAATAAATCTTGTAAAACTCTTTGATACAAAATCATACAATAAATTGTTAACATCCCTGCAGTCGGTTTATCATCATTACGATTTTAATTATGTCCAAGTTTATGAAGTTTACAATTATCCATTTTACCTGGTCTATATATTATCCTATTTATTCACTCTGATCAGTGTAAAGATATCACCATCATATCTTATTCATTATATCCCATCAAGTGGATTATTATTCACAAGTTCATGTATGTTACAGCTATATAAAATGTATAATAACTGTATGCTTTTGTAAATTGTTTAACTTTCAGACGGTTTAGGTCTTGAAAAAGGGACTATGCATACAGTATAGGTGGTACACAAAACTAAAAAACAACATCAAGAGCTGAACTTCAATGAACCAACCACACAACCTTTGGGCTCTTGTTCATGCTTAGTAATTTATACAATTTTCAATCCTAAAATTTCTAGCCATGACATTTTTTGACAATTTTGATAACCTGTAACATATAACCAATCAACATTTCATTCAAATACAGGAAGTCTCAACAAGTGCCCCCAATTCTCTTTTGTGTAAAACTGTACAATAACAGGCCAATAATCTGTATCAAGAGTCTAAGGAAAAGAGATACATGTATTTAAGTTAGGAGAGTTAAACTGGCATATGTGATGTTTTATAAAGAAAGATATACAATGGTTTGACTTTAATTCCCTCAGGTCATCTTATGTTCATATAACAATCTGACTATATCTCACAGGCAAGTTTGTTGTAGCTGCTAATGTCCCTCCAGCAATGTTTGACAATATGTGATTGAGGGTTTGACTAACAGTCTGGCTATCTCATTAAGGATGAGAATCATTTATCCGTATAATTATAAATCCTTTTGTTAACCAGTTGTTTGATTTTCCACTTGAGTTTTTTTTCTCTTTTTCTTGTTTTTAAATGCCATCTCCTGGTTTGCCTTTTATAGCACCGGTTTAGTAGTCTTCTATTTTACCCCAGCTCATCCAGGTCATGATACACTAGTCCTAGCTTATGGTTTTGTCAAGAAGCTTTTAATATAGGACAAGTGTAAGTTGTTAAATCTTTCAAGTACAGTTCTTATTTTTATCCTACCCTGTAATAAGCAGGACGAGTACCCGGTAGATATTTCGCAATTGTGTTCGTCAGTATAATAAACTATAGCACGTGATTTAAATACGAGGTGACTAATCCTGTATCATTACATTTGTAACAAATCAGTACATGTTTCAGTTAACATACCTATACATATAAGAGATACCCATAACAGATACATTGTACATATATCATCAATGAGCATCTTTAACTATTTAACATCAAATCTGTTCCTGGAACCAACCAGTACTAAGCAATGAGGGTAAAGTTTCTTGCTTGATGTTGGTGATATTTACATATTAAAGAAGGCTTATATAACAATAAGATCTTACTTTTAAGTCAGACCTGTGTATTGTATGGGGTCTCTCTGTTTGTGATGCAGAAAGCCACCATCTATTTATCAAATGTTAATCAACATCAAAACAATGGGTATCTACACACACAAACAACATTTTCTTGAATGATCGAGCGGCCTGTTTTGGATGTTACTCAATTCTTTATGTTTTCTTACATTAACCTGTACATGTACCGGAGTAACTGTCTACATTTAATCTTAAAGCAAACAATGTGAAGATCAAAACTAGTTTCTCAGACTATAAATCTATGAACTTTTCATTTAACAGACATGAGTGTTGAAAGGAAAACTGTCCTAACTTATATATGAGACAAGAAGGCTGTTAGACCAGTTTTCTGTTTAACTCTTGTAGATGTGTCAGTGTGTGTAAATAAAGGCTGTAGGTGTAGTAAACATGATGTTGAATGCAGGTTAGCTGGAGGCAGTCAAGGTCTAAATGTTCATAATGTTCTTTGTATCTATGAACATGTACACAACTTTGAGGATACTTTCAGCTAATGTTTGACAGGAAGATGCATAGGACAGTTAACCCTTGTGTATCCAACAAACTGTGTACAAACACAACCTGTAAACACTTACTTTATTGTGTTAATTGCTCTAAATAGGGTGTGTGTTTTTTACAAAATTCTTTAGTTTCCCTATACATGTAGTATTTGCACTTTTATTTAATTGGGACAATATATCATTTATTGCTTAGCAAACTTGTGTTTCTGGTTTTATAAAAGACAATGTGTTGTCATCAGTGAAAACATCCTCTATAATTATTCAAGTGATCAATCTACAAGCATGGTATTGTTCCATTTCAACCATTCAAATAAAAGAATGATCTGAGGGCCATGTTTGTTACATCAGATTTCAGTTACCATATGGATAGAATGATCAGCGGCTAACTTTCACACAGTATTGATTGCCCATAAAGTATTCCTGCCACAATGTCAAAGCAGCAATGTTTCAGTAGCCATGCAGCCATTCCTTGAAATTACCAATAATACCCTCTCTGTCAATAACTGCTCTATAACACTTCTCGTCTAATACCTCATATGACCTATTGGCAAGACTTTCTCTGCACTTAGCATAAAATGCTACACTGGACAAGGAAAGGCAAGCTAGATTTGAAATGTTTAGCTTGACCAGACAGTTTCTAATGAAGAATGCTACATTTAACAAAATATTGAGCTGGAAACAATATTTAGTACAGGTGGGTTTAGTTACTCGAGAATACAGTTGAGATAGATCTCAGAGGGTTCAAGAGTTCTAGGAAATGAAGGGGTTTAATTATATTGAAGAGTACAGGTGGGGTTTAGTTACTCGAGAATACAGTTGAGATAGATCTCAGAGGGTTCAAGAGTTCTAGGAAATGAAGGAGTTTAATGATAATGAAGAAAAAAACCCAAACACACAGCTCAAATATTTCTGGAAATCATACATACCATAATATATTTCAATTTAAACCAGATACTAATGATTATCTTAAAATATACTATTGAAGACATTGATAACATATCAATGATAATCAATGATAATATATAAAC
>ENA-OREC01001669-OREC01001669.1-marine-metagenome-genome-assembly--contig:-NODE-1669-length-11500-cov-9.251948_pt1 | contig 11500 bp, 9 predicted proteins | sample MGYA00248626_ERZ508543 | MGnify/ENA primary metagenome ERZ508543 (study PRJEB26211, sample SAMN05518279) | marine metagenome | isolation source: Puget Sound, Washington, USA | host: Bankia setacea... | reverse complement strand
GAAGGTCGAACACTTACCTACAGTAATCTCTATTGCTAAGATGAATTGTGCTGATTATTTGCTGCTGAATATGTAATACAAGTGTTGTTGAAATGTGTTTATATCGCCATCGTACTCGGAACAGGTTATTTCACTTCAGTGTCCATCGCATGCATGATAACCGATATTAGTAGGAAGAATAGAACAACGCCATTTTGTGATCGTTTGTAATGCTTATCTTGACTTGAGAACGCAATATGTATATACTTAGTACTATAGAAGACCATTTATGTATAAATTTATAGAACTTTTTACTACAAACAATATAATTACCCTGTAAAAACTTGGGCTATTTCTGTTAAAAAGTTTGGAACGCAGAAATGCAGTTGTGAATAATCAAACCTATTAAGATGTATACTCAACTTTTTTCTAAGTATCTCTGTCTGTACATGAAGTGTTTTTTCTGTTTGTTTTGACATGTACGGGTATGGTGGGTTGTTACAGTTAATAACCGTATTGTGTATTTGTATGTATGGTTTGTGTCCATGTGCCTGTGTTTGCATACGACCTAATAAAAGTTATGCTGCTGTATGTTATATCTTTGGTAAGAATGTTAATTAAGAAAGCACACGTTGAACACCTTATTGCATTTTGCATCAGACTGTTGTGTATATCGGATATATATATTTCCATGTATTTACAATACACTTTTAAACATACACACCTAAAATGTTCGCAACAACTATATGTATACGCATGTACTCTAATAAAACATACTCATTGGTTCATTATTACAATTGCCTTTCTTTCTGATCAACCGTGATACAATGATCCAATAAAACTCCTGTGTTCACCATATCAATAGATACATATGGCTATATGGGTGAATGTAAAAGAACGGGAATGCAGGTATAACTTTTCTCCTATTTCGAGGCCAGTAATGAACAATCTCCACCATCTGTGTATACATGTATACCGGAATTAGTAATTTGGTAAATGCTTGTTTTGGCCCCGACATGAACTGTCAAAACACACACACACATTTCGTAGCATGAGTTTCTTGTAATCGACATGCCAAGTTGACGAGTCGCCAGAGATTTGCACTCTACCCAGCAGCTGACCTCACATAAACTGCCAGTGTGCCGAAAATCATACACACACAAAGAACAAATCACTGGCAATGTCAAAGACCCCAGCTAACACGATATTCCCCAGCCATTCTCCCACCAGTATTAAAAGATCACATACAGCATTTTGGTATTACAGAGTACGTCAGGTAAATAAATAAAAGACAGTCACATTTCACCTCTACCTATAATTTTACATGACCTGCTCATAATTCCATACACACTAATACCATTCGTACATTAACACCTGTTGATTGTTCATATGAGGCACATGTATTAAATATTACCGCCAACGCTTTTGAACACGCGACTGGTTGATACATACAACAGTTGTACACGGAACGTAATGCCTTATGGACCAATATCAGGCTCCAATGGACAGATGGAAGCTGCAAGTGACTGTTATGAAGAGCTCGTCGAATTCATGATACACAATCCAATGGGTACTAACTAGTTCAGATGGAGACTAAAACATAATGACATTGGCGTTCATAAAAAAGATCGGTATCCCGAAAATACGTAGGCAGTGCAGTGGAGTTGGAGCCACGCCCAAAGCCACAACTGACAGGAACATATGCAAGAAAACCTCACCAAATGATGACACAGCAATACATCGCACTGAAATGGTGTTACGTGTGTACATTTCTAAAGTTTACACTGGATACGGATAGATGTTTGAGGAGTTCGGGCTTAAAGGACCTCACGACTGTATACTGACCTTGACTAAGCGCCTGTATACTGTTCCAAGGTCGCCGCCTTTCTGCATGGAGATAAGACGCAGATGATCCTCCTCGTTCACCCAGGTAAGGAAGGTCTTGTCCTTGTTGTGGAAGATACCACGTCCAATGTCCCAGTACTTGTAGCCACCAGCATCACCAAGAACACTGAAACGAACAAGCAGGTATTGTAAAAGATTGCAATTCCAACATTCACCAATCAAGATACTCGCACAGTAGAACTAGCTAAACGTATCGCCTTCACTTACAGCTTTTTCTTCAAAACTAAATATCGCATTTGTGTTGGTGGTGTGATTTGTCAAAAAGAGGTTTTCTTTAAAGAGTAACGCGTTTGGTGAGCAGTTAAATGAACCATGCTCTTGGTATTTCATAAACATCGCCGAAATCTTTGTCGTCCCCTTTTGTCTCGTTTTCAAAAGCTATAATGAGGTTCTGCTCTTTATGTTTTGTGCGTTTACTGGCGTCACATCTAAAAAAGGTATTTTGTAATCTGAAAGCAGGAATAAAAAAGAAATTGCCGTGCGACTTTGTTTATCAAGCTTCCCCGCGTTGATAAAAGACTGAACTCTCCTTATTTCTCTTCTATACATGTTCTCATTAATTCTGCCTTTGATACCTTGTGCAACTGTTCAAGAGTAGCATACAGCGACATCCGCATTTCACTTTCCGTCAATTAATCTTTGGGTTCTTATTGAAAACTAGGTGCAATTATTCAATCATGACGCCCATTATCAGTTTGTGATATGACGTCATTTCTAAAACACAAATAAATTGCTCGTGTGCAAATTCTCTGCTAGTGTTCTATCAATTAACTAAGTGATTTCTGCAAAAGGCAAGGTGAAAGTGGAAATCGAGAAGCAATGTAACAGCCTAACAGGTAGGTCAATAGTTTTAGATCTACCTGTACGAAAGCACCGAACGCATTTTGCTAGTTACGATAAGATTTTAGTTGTAGAGTGCTTCTAAAAATAGATTCTCCAGGTAACAGATGTTTTGGCAGCGCGTATACATACATACTTGCGTCAATGCCTGACCTTGGAACGAACAGTTTTGCCACAGTTTTGTTCTTTTCAAACTGCGGGCTTTTATAACTTAGCGAATGTTGTGGGGGCGGGTATAACCAGGTAACAACAGAGCATAAATCTCAAACATATGATAACTTTGGCTCACTAACGTATACAGATGTGTTGGTTTGTTGGTTGGCGATGATGTGATTAAATTCAGTTGTTATAATTGAGCGAACTAAGGCCGTCATGCTACCGACTGTTTGTGTTTATCCGTTACATAGATATGTTGTAAACAAAATGTGAATGGTTCCTGGTCATGTAGAGAAGAAGAAGTAAACTAGTAGATCTGTGTTTGAGTTGGCAATATAAAGAATCGCTAATTGTGTGTGTTTGGCTAGAAATATTGCCAAACAGCATATCCCCGGCAGAAACTTTTAGCATAAACACTACACGAAAATACCTTCAGTACTTACTACATTGATACTCTAGGTGAGTAATGAATTAAGAAACGATGTGATTTATGTAGCAATAACTCTGGTATAAACGATATCTGGTATAACTGATATCTGGTATAACTGATATCTGGTATAACTGATATCTGGTATAACTGATATCTGGTATAAATGATATCAGGCAAATACATACAATAATCCATGGTTCTACTGCAGTTTGGTAGGTTATTAAGCATATATACAACTAACTAGTTATGCGATTAACCCACGGGTATCCATGATTCTCTTTGGTATCACTATTAGTAGCACGTGGTAATTAGTGTTATGTTTTGTATGGCCGTGTTTTACCCCCCTGGAGTATGTATGTCGCGGTCATGAATGGTTTATCAGACTTACTCAGTTTAATCATAAAGCCGTTTTTTTCTCATCTATGGACAAAATGAGACTTATCACTGGTGAAGCTGTTACAAAGCCAGGACATATCGCAAAGATATATATAGGGTCAGCATTTTTTGCAAAACTATAAAACTGTTAGCCGATGTCAGCAGCTTTAATTAAATTGTTCAGTTTGACCAAACGCGTGATGCTATGATTGGCTTGTGTTTGTTTGCATAGTAACTTACTCGTCGTCGTTTCTGAACAAGAAGTGGTCTTGGATGAGTTGGTTCTGTGTGGCCTCGTCCATCTTGCCGAGTGGATGGTAGTTACCGGCCAGTTCACCAGTCAGTGTACTCAAAGCTGCTACAGTGTCAGCCTCCATGTTCTCAAAGTCCTGAACACACAAAACGTAATGTAAGTTCAAAGTTATCGACATCAAGTTGTACTTTCATTGTTCAGGAGTTGATGAAGCATGCAAGTAAAACAGGATTACTCATAGACTACATATGTACAGCGGTTTACAATTCATTACTACTACACTGGAAGGTAGTAGTGGGACACCGTGTCATACACAATTGTTATTTACTGTCACATTGTTATTATTAACACATACACGTACATACAGTTTTTGTAACTATATGTATGCCTATTTGTACGTAATACGTTTTTATAATTGTATTACATTTGTATCTTTAATAAATAGCGATGTTTTAAGTGTATAGTTTTGTTTGCTGCGTACGTACCTCTGAAGAACATGCTGGTGAGAAGGGGTATTTTTGATGACTACGGGCTACACGGATTCTAGTGGAGAGAACCATTTTGTTCTCTGGGTCGATGTTTTCCAACTTGGCTACCTGCTCCTCAGTACCGAATGTTGGTACAGGATGGTTAATAGTGTCTACTTTGTGATATGTTTTGATAACGTTATTAAATACATCCTCAAACAACGTGTATGCTTCGGGGTCGCAGGCATAGATTCCTACTTTGCTGCCGGTATGTAAACATCCTGAAAACCAGTAAAACATGTGAACATAAGCATATTACCACACCACTCTCAGTAATGGCAGTATACGACGTGAACCCAGTAATAATTAGCAATATTATCGGCAAGGTTAAAACAATCAAGACTGTAATAACAACCCTGCAAGTACCGGGTAGTTCTTTATTGCTGACGCGCTCCAATAGCCACATGAAGCGGGTACTGTTTGATAAGTAGCAAGTTAACTGTTGTGTATGTGTATAAAACTTGGAAATGTTGTCTCTGATCTTGTCGTCAGATATGTATTGAGTTTTTTTTGGTATCAGTATGTGGCTGGCAGAGTGTACTTACCAGAGTTGATACAGTGAGCTAGGGTGCCACCGAGGGAGGTCTTCTTGTCCTTCAGTTTGGCGTACACATCTGGGGTCAGGTACTGTTTCAACAGAGAGGTGGAATCGCTCTTGCTCAGCTTCTCCCACAACTCATCGATGGGCTTAGCCATCCTGAAACCAGTGAATACATACTATAGCCAAGAGTTCTAGAGAAGTTTCTTTGACACTATATGTACATGCATCGCGGCCTGGTTTTACATGTATTGACAATTGACTTTTTTTGCACAAAACCAAACGTCATGTTTCGTATTGCATCGTTGTTTTAGGCATTTCACGTGAACATGCCTTCTTGTTTTCTATTTGATACATGTATCTAATAAACACGTATACTACTTGTACTAAACGACCGGAAACTCATTAGGTGTGTCCGTATTTATGTCTTATACCTTTGAATGCATGTTTATACTTCTGGAGGAGCCCTATTATGTGGAACAGTATATATATTTACCAGGTGAGTTTAGCCTCCTCCTTGATGATCTCCAGGACACCATTCTTCATCTCGTTGACGGCTGCGTACTCGGTGAGTCCCAGACGACGTTTGTTGGAGATATCGTACACTCCACCCTTGCTCTCAGAGTGCTCACCGTGGACACCTACACACAAGTAAAATCACATGGTGGAATTGTAATCACGGTATGTTTTAAATCTCGACTGATTGTTAAAAAAACTTGAAATGGCACTGTTTATAACTTATGTCAATTGAAACGTTAACAATACGGTATCCGTAACCCAAGACTGTTTATTCACCATTGTATTGTCAAACACACACAACAGAAAACACGTTTGGATACTGTTTAACACATGCATATATATTCCATAGGTGCTTTGCAATGAAAATATTGTTTACAGGCGGTTCATAAATGTAGTGTAAACGCTGGCCCATACTTTCACATGTATAATGTAACCTACGGGTCACTGAACCCAACACAAACATTTCAACAAAACATTTACTAACGTCATTGAAGGTTGAAAACGTTAATCTTAACTTGATTAACGTTACTGTCTCGCATACATCGTGCTTTATCGGCAAGCTACATGTAATTATATTTGACATTGAATCAAACCTTCTAATCAATATCCACTAATCCGCTTACGTTGTTTTGTGTTTAGCTTTTTATCATAAAGCCAGTTAAAAGTATTGAAACAAACATAATAGGCAAGTTCACTCTATGACGTGTACACTTATTAAGATCAGAGACCAATGGCGCGCCTACCTCTGGGCTGCAGATTGTATTTGGCACAGATGTCTTTCAACACTGTTGGGTCCTTGCTGAGCATGGGTACACGTACGTGCACACTGGCACGCAGAGTGGTTCCCAGGTTGGTGGGACAGAAGGTGGTGTAACCGAGTCCATCAGCCTTGGCGAACTCCATCTTTGTCTCCATGTGCCTGATGGCCTGTAATATATTATTCAAGTATATAGAATGTTCAATGGCTAAGCATCTGCGCTTCACATCTCTGGTGATTTATGTAACAAATACGTCAAGTTTAAGCAAATATTGCTTAGTACTGGTTCCGTTAGACAGGAGTTGCTATACAATGGAAATACTGCTACATACAGATTGTAAGACGATGTAAAGCATACCTCTGGTATTACTCACGACATAGAACATGTGTCTCCAGTAAGTTTTATACGAGCTGTCGCATACACACATATTTTCAATACAGTATGGCCAAAAAGGCATTCTTTAGTCCCAGCTGTTATCAGCAATACATGTGCGGTTTGAGTCATCAACTGACCAGATCAGATCACTGTGTAAACAGATCATTGAACAGTAGTACATGTATCACCAACTTACGCTGGCAAGACGTTTGTAGATCTGGCCAAGGTTGCCTCCTTTCTGCATGGAGATGAAACGGAAGTGATCTTCTTCGTTCAACCAGGTGAGGAAGGTCTTGTCCTTGTTGTGGAAGATACCTCTGCCGGTATCCCAGCAGTTGTAACCACCAGCATCACCCAGAACACTGTAAGTAAATAACGTCATGTAAATATCAGAAGTATAGTACATGTAATACATTGGTAAGCCATTAGTTAACCATTAGTTAACCCTTAGTTAACCCTGAGTTAACCCTGAGTTAACCCTTAGCTCAAACAAGTGGGTTGACGTGTTAGGTTGCGGGTTACGGATAACACGTTCGAATTTAATAAAGACTTGCCAATGCAAACATGACAAAGACATATTAAGCGTTACTTGCTTTGAACGTGCACAGTCGAGACGCATAACACATCATTGTTTTGGGGAGGGGGATTGAGTAAAGCTAAACAATACTGGTTTTCATGTGGCGTATAGAACATTTCGTTTCCACAACTCAAACTGAGGGTTAATTAATCAACAAAGAACTCAATATTCCGTTCAACTCACAGATCTCACAGACACATTGTAGTCTTGATCAATAGGCAGAAACCAAATGCTCAGAGCTTTTGTCTGCCAGGAATGTCTAATGAATGTGCTTCAGATTCCTGATGCTATGTCTAGGATAAATCGAATACTGCTAATTTAATGTTGCCACCAAATGTAGCGCTCTGTCTGTGTAGATAAAAGTAAACATGTACGTGTTCACCTCACTTTGTCATAATGTCATGATTGAAAAACGTTGTCATGAAATGAAACGTAACAGCAGCGCAAATGATACACACGTCAGCATGACATTGTGTCTGCATTAGGTGAGTAATTAATTCATAAATTTTATTTTTTTCTGTTTTCAAAACCCTGGGGCAATTATGGCAGACGATACAAATGTGCATTGTAAATAACGTGTGCACAACCTAGACAGCATACGATCATTTTGCATCATTCTCAAAATCTACATACATGTACGACAATGCTACATGTAATCTCATAAATGACTTCCGTACAATTACTGACATAATTATGTACATACACATGTATCTGGATCTATGTTTCACTTCAGGTGATGTCATCATGTACAGTTTAGTTGTATATATAATGTATATACTTACGAATCGTCTGCTCTGAACAGGAAGTGATCTTCAATCATCTTGTTCTGCATGGCCTTGTCCATTCCACGGAGGGGGTAGTAGGTACCGGCCAGCTCTCCAGTCAGAGTGGACAAACCCTCACAGGCAAGCTTCTCCATCTTCTCGAAGTCCTGTAAAGGGGATCAAGAGAATGTTGCTATATTATTTCGAGTTTTTTTTTAACAGGGTAAAATTTAGCTTTCATGTGCTGCTTTGTGTTGTTAGTTGGTCAAGGTTTTCGTGTTTAGTGCTAAAGAACGCGTGATCAGGAACAGTAAAACGTCGATTATAGATGGAAATATGGTTAAACGCTATTTTTATACTCAATTTTGTTGGGTAAAAAGACAGGAGTATTACTGGACGCCGCAGTTTGGAATCGATATATTAATATGACCGCTTACGACAGCTATCGATAAATAACATTTGGAATCAATCTAAAACACATTTTCTTAAAGTAGTACTCATGTGCTATGTTTCTAGTTCTTATTTTCCCCTCGAAACGAACGCGACTATGGTACTATATGTGACATTGTAAAGCGGATCAATACAAAAAGTCCCGTAAACTTGTATAGATATCAGGAGTATTTCTAATACACATTGCAAAACGTCCTGCATTAACAGTGTATGCAAGCACAAAACCTATATGTTCATCTCGTGTTTCAAGTGCGTTATACGTGTATATATATATAGTTACACATGGATTCATCTGCGTTGGACCAGTCGTATTTTGTACAGGGCTTTTAAACACATCGTCAATAAGTTTACACCATGACGGTTTCAATAGCGATCGGCACTCTTGAGATAGCCTTTTTACATAAATCAAGAGTTTCCAGATGGTGCATGAAACATATCGTCTGTCCGGTGCAGGTAGGACACTTGCACCTGAGTAGTGTTCCACATTATAACGTCGGGCACAATCTATGCACACAAGGATGTATTTAGTAATGATCTATGATGGCTGAAAGGCGATTTGTGTCAAGTGCAATTAACTAGTACTCGTGTTAAATGCAATGTATACACGGGTGTTACAAGACAATTGGCATAAGTTTTACAGGTCGGACAAATGTTTGTTACCGACTGGACAATGGTACCGTCATCAAGGACAAGGCCATTGCTTTAGAAGTTGGCCAAACAAAATGCAATGCAGCGTTTTAGACTCCATTGGATGTATCAGGAAAATGAATTGTTGCCAGGATTATAATTATACGAAAACGAGGCTTCCAAGTGCTCATTTACAGACAGGACTAAACAAAATGTTGTACTCGACAAAAAAATACCGTTACTAATTCTGTTTCCATTTAACAGGAGGATATATGAAACGAATGAATGTTGTTATAACATACCTCCTTCTTGGCTGCTGGTGGGAAAGGCATCCCTTTGTGACTCCTGGCCACACGGACACGGGTCGAGACGACGAACTGTCCGGTGGGGTCAAGGTCACCGAGTGAGTCAATCTCGGCATCAGTACCGAAGCTTGGCTCGGGGTGCTTGACACAGCCGGATGGGTCTCCTGCATGGTAATCCTGGATCACCAAGTTGAAGAGGTCCTTGTAGTCGGGGTCGGTGTAGGCAGCAGGGTCGCAGGCATAGATACCAACCTTGCTGTCAGCATGGAGAGAACCTGAAGAAAACAAACAGACGACAATTGGCAAACTGTTAAAGATAACTCGAACAAAGGGGTAGATAATAGGCTGCCAGGATATGGATCGTTTTTTTGGCTCCTTCGTCGAACACCACAGTCAATTATCGCGCCAAATCAAAACAAAGCCAATGCACCATGGCCAGTTCTACCTGGGAGAGCATGATTAGACCGGTAGCCCAAATAAATACATCAGAAGAACCTGTTACAAGACTATTATTTTTTTCTGAACGATGTTCTTGTCTGGTCTTGTACATTACATTGGATATGCATAGCAAACCGCTGACAAAGGTCCAATTTGGCTGAACAATGCAAGATTTGTTCGTGTGCTTGGACTATTTAAGAAAACGTATCATTGTGTTTGCAGTTTGAATTCAAGACATAGCAGCCCATACAAGTATTATCAAAGGACATTAAAACACAGTTGATTTACTAAACATGATTTTCTTACGTAGCTACGTTATTTTTTACTAAATTCAACACAGGTCACTGACCGCCGCAGACGACACAGACACCCTTTTATCTACACGTGTACTGAGTTGTATAAACTGTGTACATGGCGTTTAACTATTCTTGACTCCTCATAATCTATACCACTTAACTAACCCTAACCACTGCAAGTAGCAAGCACGCGAACATCCCAGGAGCTTCAACTCTGGCCTATTGACCCACGTATTCCAACATAATTAGAGCCAGTATCCGAGACACTTACATCTCTATCCAAGACCCTGGCATCGTGTCTAGTGTTTTCTGGCTTGGGTATACTATGTTGTATGATTACTGACAAAAAACGCATGCCTTGGCTTATTCATAACGTCAGTCCAAGGTCGATACGTATGAAGTTAACGATTCAGCCGTATGAATGTGATTAAGAGAACGGAAAGGTATTCTATAGATGTCGCCGGTAAGCTTCCGTGAATCGCTGTGTTAACTGTAAGTATGTCCAAGCCATCGCCAACTCGTCCTTAATTGCCAAAGAATGTCGATCACCAATGACCAAAAAACCAGATGAGAAGACCTACTTAATTAAGACGGAGGCAACGTCTTCCAAAGACCGCAGATTATCGTGGGTGTACATAAATCAAAAGACGCCTATGCTGCAGTCTTGTGCAAATGTTTTTGAACGTCTGTTGCCAATACAGCACGCGAGTCTAGCCTAGAGCCCAGGTACTAAACTCACTCGCGGTCTTACACGTATGCGACAGGTTATGGCTTTTTTCTCAGCACTCATGAAAAAATTATACGGAAAGTCATAGATACGTTTGAACAGCAGATGTAAGGAATCGAGAGTCGAGGGTTGCCATGGAAACGCTTAGTGCGGAAAATCTGTCTGCCTCTGTTTGAATTCCACAAGTGTGGGAGAGAGAAATCTGTGATTACTATTTCAGTGATCTACCATCAAATATATTGCTTTATAAACGGATCACCATGGAAGCAAAGAGGCAGTGTGATATATTTTGCTCAACATATTTTTTTCTCTCTCGACGTAGGCAGGTAAACAATTATGTGTACTAGCGACGTAACTACCTGTAGACAACTTCAAGGCTTGCCAAGTCGTTCGTTGGTGCAAAGTCAGCGATTTTTATCTTGTGTACGTAAATTACTAAAACAGTATCAACATATTAACACTGTACATTGACACGGCTTGCTCAAGAGAACATTGATAAAACATTGATTGTATCGCTCTTGCTTTCATTGTGGGCACCTTCTGATTTGCATAAAACGTGTTTATCGTTTTAAAATGAACACAGTACGCTGATACGTATCGACTAAACGTTTACAATGGTGACACGCCTTGCACATGTCCTTTTGAAACGAAAATGTCAACA
>ENA-OREC01001668-OREC01001668.1-marine-metagenome-genome-assembly--contig:-NODE-1668-length-11501-cov-13.246936_pt1 | contig 11501 bp, 6 predicted proteins | sample MGYA00248626_ERZ508543 | MGnify/ENA primary metagenome ERZ508543 (study PRJEB26211, sample SAMN05518279) | marine metagenome | isolation source: Puget Sound, Washington, USA | host: Bankia setacea... | reverse complement strand
CAACTAGAACTCCAATAATTCTAGGAACAAACATATTAGGTATTTTTCTAGAAAACTGCAAAGCAACCTGTGGTACAGGATTCCTTCAGACAGCAAAACTCCATTCCAAATGGTATCTTAGCTTCAGGACAATAGTAACAAGAGAAAAGAACTTTCAGAGAAACAAAAGCAAATTAGCGGTTAGATCAAGCTAACATCGCCATCAAATCTAGCTTACCCTGATTTCAGTCTGCCCTTTGAGTTGCATACATATGATTCAACCAAGGACTTCGGGGCAGTTCTGTACCAGGATCAAGATGGCAGGAAACGAGTTATTGCTTACGCCAGTAGATCTTTGAGCAAGTCAGAAAAGAACTACTCAGCCTTCAAGCTTGAATTCTTTTGTCTCAAGTGGGCTGTTACAGACAAAGTTTCTGATTAACTGCTCAATAGTCAATTTTCCGTCCTGACAGATAATAACCCCCGTAACATACACGTCAACAAAGTTGGACGCAACGGGACAGAGATGGGTATCAGCACTGAGCCACTACTCATTTGATCTGACCTACAGGAGTGGACTCAGAAATGGTGATGCCGATGCAATGAGCAAATACCTATATGACGAGACTAATGAAGAGTATACACGGTTTGATGAGAACACCGTGAAAGCCATTGCAGTCCTATGGTAGTTTCAGCGTTCATTGAGACTCTTCCAACATCAGATATCATGTGGGGGTTCATGTGATTTAGTATGCAAATCTGAATAAATATGTGACCAATGACCATCAAAGTATGTGATATGTTTTTTTTGGATTAAGTATTTTTAGGGGAATTTGTTCTATCATTGGAACATTTATAATTATAGTACAGTTCATAATTATTGTGCTTGGCACTGATGGTTAAAAATGTTAATGTAGTTGTATATTTTTGTAGTATTTTTGTAGTATCATACATGTAGTTGTAGATAATGTATAACATTAAACTATAGTGTAAAGACGTTGACGGGACTTGACAGTGACATGACGTGGACGCCATTTCTTCAGGCAGAGGGAATGAGTAATGGGGTCACATAACTCCGGTGTTAATGTTTGATTATGTCTGACAGAGTTTTGCCCTTGCTTGTTGTATATGCGTTTTATCTTAATCCTATTGTAAAAGTATATGTCACTTATGTCACACCTGATTGGTTTTATCTGTGGATGGAGTTCCCTCCAATTGGTCACTCTGCCATTTTACATATAGAGACAACAGGTCTTATTGACCATTGGATCTTTGGATTGTGCTTTTCAGAGATAATATTGGTATATATTGATTATATTTTTGGTTGCTTATTTATCTTAATATGGTAAATGTAATAAGCTGTGTTTATTTGTATTCTTGATAAACTGCAATACTTAGTGATTGCATTGTTTTCCTTTGTTCTTGGAAAAAATCAAAAAGACAGCAGATTAACTCTTATTCCTAACAATAACATTAATAATAATCTTTAACACTAATCAGGTGGAAATCTATTATCACTCTTCTATCTGTCTTTTGGCCAAGTTGTAACATTTCTTTACAGCACGTTATAACCTTAACTATAGTCACAGCCAGAGAGAGTGAAAGGTCACATGGTCCAGCACTGGTAAGCAGAGTCTTCATGATAAGTTTAGGATGGTTAAAGTAGATTTACTATTGTATTATTAAAGTAATTATGTATTAATTTAAGGTGCCCCTGGATTATTTTAGTCTTTCATGTGTTATATTGCTTTGTTAACTAATGTCTTTAGTTTACAAGTGCTTTATTACTTTGTATGTATTGTTATATCTAATGTTATATATTGTTTCAGGATGGTAACACTCTCCTGGAATAAACCTTAAAGAACTCACATATTGGAGTAACTTGGTGAATTGCCCCCAAACCCCAGCATATTACATATATATGTACGGTAGTTGTATGTTCTACACTAGATCTATAACGTGAGGCCAATGCAAATTACCTACCGTTTCTAGCACAACATTTTACCACATGTAGTTTGAAACAGAGCTAGATCACCGAAGTTCTAAGTTTGATACTATAAGCGCACGAGTATACACGTGTATTGAGACGCCATGAAACATACAGGGTGATACCAATATATTTTTCCTCGTTGACCCATCGAACAAAAACTACACAACACATATTTGTATGAAAACACTGTTAGTTTTATTTGATTGCAGCTTATTTATACATATAACAACGTTCAACAAAATGTGTGGGTTTTTTCTACATTTTTAAGAAAACATGCCAATAACTCTTTTTTGTCACTTGAAAAATGTTGGTGTTTAAAACAAATCAAATAGTTAAATGAACGCCATTTCCTTATCCACGAGTTTACAATGTTGGTGATATCTATAACGTTTCTCCATCTTGTTTGATGCACAGCTCTAGAGGGACACTAATCAACAAGATTGTTCAAGTGGGTTGTCGCCTGTCTCGTGTTTCTCTACCAGTTCCACCAAGACGTTTTACTTTGCCTAACGGGGGTCTTGCTACGTCCTCCAGATGCACGTTTTGAAGATCGAGTGTTCCTCTTAACTGGCGTCTTCGCTGCTTTTATGTCCGTATATGTTACGGACCTTAGCACACAGAACGCCAGAAACAACAGACGAATTCCGTTCATGACAAAGATAAACCCGCGTTGTTCTACGGCGTCAAAATATACCTCTGTATCGTTTAAATGTCGACGCAGGAACCGGTAAAGTCCAAATATAAGCCCGTCCGCGAAGAAGGTTAGGACCACAACGTACAGGAAGGTCTTCACAAACTTGGCCGTCAACTTTTTATACAGCGACGGGACGGAGATCAGCAGCCAGATCGTGTACATGAATATCATGAAGAATGAGTCCATAAACGTGGCCAAGTTTTTACTTGTACTAGCAGACACTACAAACCCGAGCAGGAAACTGCAGAAAACTTTCTCCCATCGCCGCATGTGACGTAAGTTGTACACCAGCATATACAACCGTCCACGGCTATCTATCTTGTTTGATGGAGGTGACATGTTTAACGATTCTCTTTCGTGTTTTTTTTCAAGACGTTTCAATCATAACAGGTTTTATATTTGACGTCACTTCCGACGTCATGCGTGTTGATAGCATTTCCGCCGACGTCGCAATATCGCGCCGTAAATACGATGACGTTCGCTGCCTGTTTCTTTATCATAATATTCCACATGATATTAAGACGGCTTGTTATTTGTCGTGCGGGAGAAGACTGGTGATTATATGAAGCGAAAATAGGAACATAATTTTAAAAAATTATGGACAAAATGTGTTGTCATTATTTTGGCATGCCTTAAGTACATTGCAAAAAAAGAACTGTATTGACATTAAATTTTAAATAGATGTACGTTCGTTTATGTTCATGCGAGTAAAACGGACTTTAAAAGCATGCATTTCTAAACGCAAACATAATTGTGTGTGTTCCGTTGTACGAGACAGCGCACGTGAATCTTTTTTAAGGCTATTTACAAAATGTAATTCTTAAGGACTTTACCGTGCTCGGGTTGCTGCACAAACCAAAGTGAGCAAGGATATATCTCTTGCCTATTGTTAATGCGAACCATCTGTTAATACGAATATATTTTTGGTTCTTTGGGTGTTCAAGTTATCGAGCTTGCAATGTATAGCTTCTGTCACAAATGTACACTGTATATGACATCATGTGTGTGTCCTTTAAATGTAACGGTGGTTGTAATACATTTAGATTGTGCAGATAATAAACAACAGGAGACAGCAAGTATTTCTACAGGGTATACTTTAATCTGTAGCCAACTTAAGGCAGTCAACTGAACCAAAAAATAGAAATCACTTGATAACTACACAATAAATCTTACCAAAGTAAAACATATATAAGGTATACCACTCATAACAAGATAATAAACTTTATTGGGTAACTTCATTAATTTTAACATATAGTTTAGCCTATTAAAAGCTGGCTTAAGAAACATACATGTACTACTTTTTCTTGTTGTGTTACTATTTCGATTGTGATCAAATTAATCCATTTGTTTCTAAAAGTTGAAGTTACACAATAGCCTTTGGGACTTCTTATGAATGTACACCTTAACATTCATTTTGCTGTAGTTGTAAAAAAACAAAACAAGAAAAGCACTATACAGTATTATATGGTTACTCAGTAGGGTTAACAGTACACAACTGTAACTTCTATTATTTTCAACATTTAATTTTGGTGTAAAAGTTTCAGTTTCCTTGGCTTCGAAATTATATTCCCGATACACATAAAAACACGAAAAGTGTGTCAACAAAGCGTCAAATTGTGTCAAAATTATAAAACTTACAAAAACATAATATCCAAGCAGTATTGATTTGGTTTTACAAATATTCACATTTCTTGTATGACTATTAGGTATTTTAATATCTTGAACACTATAGCATATGCCTTTGAACACATAGATGTAGCATTACAATTGTGCATGTAAAACTTATTGGTTTATCTTAGTTTTCAAGAGAGACGAGTCTTCCACTGTAAAATTAGAATTGATATCTACTAGATACAAAAAAATGTTTAACTATAAAATGCTGGTTTTGGGTCAGTCCGTACAAAGTCCACTTAAGTACTAGTACCTCAATTGACCATTCAAACGTAAGTGCAGAGGCAAAAGAATGTAATCATATGTACACAAAAAGATTCTATAAGTTAATAAGAAATGACAAATACACTGTGACCTAAAATACTCAGCTACATGTAAGCCTGGGGAAGAACTGAAGAGAATATGTTAACAACAAAATCAGTGAAAGCTCTAGTCCAACATGAGTCTACACTTACAAGTAGTTTGTTGTCCCATACCCCTCGATCAATGCAAACCGATTAAAAAAACTGTCATAAATAGTGCAGACTTTTTCTCATTCATTCATATAATAAAACTACATTTAGCTCCACTAGTAAAGTTTATATTGGTTGATACATGTATAAGCGTGAGACAGTAATTTATTGTTCAATCTCTTTTTAAAAAGTTGTGTAATATGTATCCAAAAAATGAAGATGCAAACATGTGATATTTTTTAAAAGACTGTTACCTATGCTCAGTTGAGAACATAAAATGTGTTTATATATACATACACTGGTATATTTATCTGCATGTATCTATCAAAACTAATTTGTTAGATCGTCTTAAATCACTTAGAACTGATCTCTCTGTATGCAGTTGATTAATTGGCATTTTTAAGCATTCTTCCATTAAGAAAGAAGCAGCAGTTTTTTTAAAACACAGGACGACCACCAAACTAATTGTACATCACCCACGTATTCTGCTAAAGGTGACATCTGTGATAGATACATAATGACTGGCAATTGTAAAATGTTGAACTCAGACCAAACATTACTCATTAATTCTTCCTATGATTTTACATTGAAAAACTCCCAAAGGATGAACGCCAGATAGATTTATCTGTTATTTTGTTTTCAATACCACTTACAATTGTGTAGCTTTCACGGCTTAATTGACTGAACACTTACAACGAAAACCCTAGAATGAGCTAGCTTGAACAGTGAAACACAAACGTACAGATGAAAACTGGTAATGTATGAAAAAACATAGAAATATTGAGCATTACAATATGACCGCGACACATAAGCGAGATTATATAACATCTAAATGAACACATTACAATGTTTAGATCTACTAAGCCAAAGGTACACAAGTCAATAACACACTGGTATACTTTTCAGAGTTTTGTTTTTTAGACACATACTTTTTTTGCTGATTTTTCACCCATGACATACCATACATTTATAGTGCATAAGCTTACAAACTAACAGCTGTCATTGAAGGCAAATACTGTAATAAATAGCTGGCAAAAATGCTGGACAATGACATTGATTTGTGGAAAGTAAGAACAAGTGTACAGTTGTATTCATTGGCTCATCTGTCATATAGGTTGTAACCATTACAGTCACCACACAAAGTTTATCTTATTGTGTATTGACCATGAAACCGAGATACTAGGACAGTGGAAATGAATTATTCAGTGCTAAGACTTGTATTTTACTGAACTCTTATGATTTAAGCTGTAAAACAACAGCAAATACTTGACACTTGTGAAAAAGCCAACAACAAAATGGCCCCAACAACCGAAACCATAGTAACATATATATATAGACATTACTTCATATTATGTTTTACCACTGATTGTGATGCAGAAATGCCAACAATTGTGGTTTAAAAAAATCCAAGGTCGAATACCCCAACTTTTGATGTTAAAAAATTACATGGTTGAAATTATATCAGCTTTTTTCTTGTTGCTAGATTAACTGAACAATAATTCTGTCACAATTGTACTCAAAATCTTGTTTAAAAATAAGTTTGGACAAAAGATATACAAATGAATCACATGCAAGTTTGTCTTTATATTGTTGATACAAATATCTGTAAGTATGAAAAATCTGTGGGATTCCAATGTATTCAAATAGTCAATAAACTCACTAAGTTCATGCATGACCCTAACACTTTCTTTCCAGTTATGTTTACTACGATGACTAAAGTCTAATCAATGCTGCCATCACTTAGCTCAATAGATAAAATGGTATTACATGTTCGCAATGAAATAGCCATGCACTTTCATAGTATACAAAATACACCACACAGAGAGAAGAACAATGGTAAATACAAGTATATAAAATTTACAGGGACGAAATAACCTGTTTTTATATCTAAATACATGTAATGAAATAAACATCCATTCCATTTTATTAAATCCTATTTGACATGAATATTCAATAATGTTACATACAACATGAAAGTAAAATTGAAAAGTTCCTATAAATGGCTGGTGACTATCCAGGGGAGGCAACTCTACCATAAATTGGATGACTTTCCTCCTGGTGGGTTAGAGACGCGTATCTTCTGTCGGCGTGGTTGAGAGTCATCGATTTGGTCGCCTGCAAACATACAAAGTTAGGTTGATAAAAAAGTTCTACCATGGTAAGTTAACATGTGAAATAAAAGTCAATTTTAACAACGCAAAGTACATTTTGAAGTGTTAAGCATATCTTCAGTGGCAAGTATTACTTCACACAGTTTTGACAAGCTTAACTCGATTAACTGGAATGGCACATTGTATTGTAACAGATCATTTTCTTCATTTTTGTAATGCTCCTTTATCATAGCTCAATAAATGTTTAAGAAATTTAAAAAAGACACTTAAAAGTTAACAGAATATTTTTAAATTTGTCATAAATATTCCAATTAGCATATCAAATTGTAAATATCGGTAACTCGTGTGCGGCAAATACTATGTTAAATTAGTGATACTAGTACAATAGTATACAAATTCAATAATATATCTGCAGAAGAAAGACAAAATTCTGGGAACCCATCACCAGCGCTGTTATTTTTTTGTTCACCTTCAACCATTGTCTTAATACTGGGATGTCTAAATAAAAAAAATTCTACGGTATAAAAATCTATGATAAGTATGATAACACTGAAGTAAAAATGAAACGTATTGTATCTATGTATAAAATATCTACAGTATTAACCAGTATGTTTCATCTCTAAGGAATATATGATATACCACCAACAGAAAACTAATTACACACAAAACACCACAAATGGCATGATATGAAAGTTATATGAGGAACTGACAGACAAAATAAGGATACTTGTGATCTGAATGAGAAGATTGACTGAATATTTACAAGTGTATAGAACTCCGTTGTAAGTTAGGATATTAATGTAACCATTCCAGTTAAATAAGTCTTCATTAATCACAATGGCCAGTTTTAAACACTTTACACACACTATATAAATGTTCATACTCATTTACTATTCATAACAGGTGTACCGGTAAATGGGTTACAATTAAGTGCAGTGGTGCAATTATCATTTTTGTAAACAGCATGTAAGTAGTTGGTATTAAATGGTTTGCAAATACTGCCACTGCGCCCAGCTTCATTGCTAGCTGTTCATATACACACTGCTATATGATAGAATATGAGTATGTATATAATTGTACTTATGGGGATTTCTTGTGGTTTAAGCCCAGTTATGTAAATACTGCTGGTTAACGAAAGCGGGATCAACTTGTTAGCTTTAAAGTTTTGCCAGATTTTTTAAACACTATGAAACCAAAATATAAAAGAAGCATTGTCAAAATATATTATCTGTTATACATGTTCATAAATTTAAGCTATGTCAGAAACTTGAAATAGAGAGAACATTCAAATGCCATGCCATGTTATTGTTTATGTATTAACATGTTACATCAGTCAAACAAACATTGCCATTCTTCTAACACTGAACAAAAGTAAGCAGTTTTCATGCGTACATACATACAGAACTTCCCCTAGGCATGTCAAATAAACAAATCAAGTTCAATCAGGCTTAAAGTTCTATATTGAGTGCTAGGCAATTATCTATGGTGTCACAAGTAATTTATTCGCTTGTTGTAACTTTAGTTTCACCAGACAAAGTTGTTTTGTTTTAAAAGTTTAAGGTTTTAAGGTTTTTTTTATATTTCAATTGAAATACATGTACATAAATATGTTTTTATCTTGCCATGCTTTGTTCTAAAGTACTTTTATTGTCATTGATGTGAGAACAGACAGAAAGTAATATACAGCATCAGACTGGACAAAGATGATAAAGGGCAAATCTTTGATGATCAAATTAAAATAGCAGATAGCCAGCTACTTGGATGCCATATAAAAGAATGGACCATATTTATGGAAAAAAGAACACATTTCTCATGAGAGTTTAAGATGAGTCAAGATAGTTCCTTAATACAGGATAAATAGGTTTAAGGTAAGAAAAGAGGTGTCCTAAATGCAGAAAGCACAGAGGTAAAAAAGCTGTGGGTAAGATATGGGTGGGTTTGTATTCTCGACCGTGGGAAAGCTCTGTGTACAATGAGATAAAACTACAGCGATGGGTAAACAATGAAAATGAGTGTGTGATGAGCCATGCAGAGTATAATTGGATACATGTATTATAGTCCAGGACATGCTACTAAACCTTGAGCCATAAAACTGAAATTCAGAAGTGCTAGCTAAAAATTCTGCTTACAAACTTTATTGATTGTGTTACTACTGTTTTGGTTTGGTGATACAATTATCAAAACAAGAAAAAAACAAAAATGACAAAAAAACTATAAAATTTTCTCCAAACAAAAATTCAAAATGGTTGAGGGTGACCAAATAACCAATCAAAATGCTGGTTACAATATCCATTCCCAATGGTCAGTATTAGAGTGACTAGCTAATGAGGACATGTGTTACTTGGAATAATGCTTCCATCTTGTTTTTTTCATGTTGAGAATGTTTTTCAGATAAGTGATTTTTTGTCTAATACTCCTTTGGTACTTTTTGTTGCTGTTATCTTAATAAATGGTTAAAGCCAAGCAGCTCTTTCTGGTTTTAATTCAAAAGCTATTAAGACAACAGAAATGAAGACAGCCAACAATAACAATACAGAAGAAAACCATCACCATAGCAACCAGTCAAAACTCAAGCACACAATAGTGATTTCTTTTCTTATAGAGAATGTATTTTTGACCACACAGAAAGCATAAACACCTTGAATAGATAGGACAATGGTTCTCAGACCAAAGAATAAACGTTTCTCAGTTAAACACACCAAATTTCGCTGTTCAAGCAAAACACATACCCCACAGAGCTTCCTGAATATAGGACTAGATCAACACTTAAAAATAAACTTTGTATTTTTCTAAAGCAAAGCTAAAGCCATCATTTTTTAAAGAAACGAGTTACACATCAAGAAACAACATTTAACACACAGTACTAGTGAATTGACTGAAGGCTATGGTAATGACTCAATGGTTCAAAAAACAATGAAGAAAAACTTTCAAGGGGCACCAACCACAAAAGAGTGTTCTATGTCACGATATAAAATTTAATGAGTAAAAATATTCTAAATGTCCTCATTAAAACTATGGAAAAGCGCAAGGCAGAATGTTAGCTACCACTGAAAGAAAAGCTAGAGTCCTGTTGATTTCGACCTCCACCTCTTGTTGGGGGGCGATTGTGGAATTCCGCTGGCATGTCATCTCCCATCACCAGGTTTGTGTTCTCGTTACGATGTCTCTGTGGGGCTGACTCCGAGTTATTAGCCTTCACCTCAGCAACAGGACCCTCGTATACTTCACGGTCTACCTTGATGGGTCGGTTAGCCTGAATATGAGATATACAATTTGTTGCAGCACTGTGATGGATACAGAAAGGCAAACAACAAAAGAGTAATCATATCGAACGCTAAAAAAAATAAAAAAATATATTGAAGAATTGTTTGTTGCACTTGTCATGAATTTAGTTGTTTGAAAGTCCTCATATTGCTCACCTGTTTACCAATATGGTAGTATTCGATATTGGTGTATATTTCTTATGTAATACTGCAAGGCCAATAACTATTAGGAACAAGGTAAACTACTGGCATTTTTGACTATCCAAGGTGAATCCGAAAGGTTCAGTTTTGTTCAATATCAAACTTGACGAAAACCCTACAATTATAAAATACAGTCTTCGACCTAACCCACTCGCCCATCGCACGGGTCAAGTTGTTTGCTAATCGGGCGAGTAAAAATCCAAGTAACTAGCCCAATCGGATAGTGGTAAAATGAGGCTGGCTGTATGTAATTCATCGAAAAGTTGACTTTAAACAAGTAAAAAACTCAACATTACGGTAACAAACACCGCACTTGTCGATTCAGTTCTCAGGATGTTTATTGGCAATTCATTTGCACTAATTTTAGAAGCAACTTTGACACGCAATCACTGATTGGCTTGTGTATTGAAAACGAGGATCTACGACGCGCACTTGCCAAATGAATATTGTCGTATGGATAAGGTAAATCCCAGTAAATATCGTTCGGCTTTTCAATTTCATTTCGTATTTTACAGATAAATTATAATTAATATATACAAGTGTATGGTTTAAAACCAACAAGTAAACGTAAGCATTGAATGATTACAAACACGAATATGGCTACGCTTACTACGTGCGAGTTTTGGCGGGAAAACACGACCAGAAAACATGATCAACGATGTTCAGCATGCAGAGGGTTGTTTAATAAAGTGAAGTACATCGTATCCATTATATACAGCATACATATCAGAAACAGTATTGTAACTTGGAGTAAATTCGATCTTTCAAATGAAAAAGACGCATGCTGCTTTCTACAAGTACAACGGCAGCTCAATGCGTCAAACAAACAGTCGATCTAGCATTGTTTAACAACCTGATGCATTTCTAAAACAACTTCTTACATTTCATGGTTTTTATACTTCAAAGGCATCATGCGTAGGAAGCATAAACGTATGCTTGTTCACGTTGATGTTTTCGTAAACTAGACATAGTCAAACCACTTATAAATCAACTAGATCTAAATAGGCCTAACGCACTACTGTCTAATGAGTTCTAAAAGAAATTTAATATCTTAGTCTTTATCGCAAGCAGAAAATCTTGGTTGATTCTAGTGATTGGAAATAGCTCACATACAAATGCATGCGGACTTCCGAGGTCGGA